>VOFB01000894.1_pt1 | contig 292001 bp, 386 predicted proteins | sample 5384141 | NCBI WGS metagenome assembly VOFB01 (sample SAMN12384721, study PRJNA508395) | human gut metagenome | isolation source: healthy gut A | host: Homo sapiens | reverse complement strand
AAACTGACATGATCCAAGATTTTGTGTTCTCCGTAGGAGAAGGAAACATCATCAAAAACAATGTTGAAATTTTCTGGTTTAGTCGGCTTTCCATGCTCATCCATGACAGGCGTTTTATCAATTTCTTCCACCTTATCAATCGACACATCCAGCAGACGCAGAAGTGCAGAAGTATTTCCCGCTGATTGAAGCTGACCAAATAGCATAAACGAGGCAACAGTCATCAATAGGCAAATGGAAAGTTCCATTGTTCCTTCCAGATAAAAACACAATCCTTCCACTATAACTAAAATACTTGTTCCATAGAGAAGAATCTGCTGTAACATGTTGTAAGGCACAAATGTACGCTCCAATTTCAAGTTCTTGTCCTTACTATCCATAATGGCCTGCTTCATTTTACTGTTAGAATTCTGCCCCAGATTAAATGATTTTACAATCAACATACCCTGGACATATTCCAACACATTAGAAACAAGTGTTTCCTGAGCCTGCTGCCTCTGTGGAGAAATTATTTCTGCCTTTTTCTGCAATCGGCTGATGCACCATGTAAAAAGCAGAATTCCACATAAAATCGTCACCCCAATACGCCAGTCAATGCAAAGCATAATAACAGTGATGATTGCCGCATGGATATATCCACCCAATATGTTAGTCAGCACCATAGAAGCATTATTCTCAATGTCGCTCATTGTGGTTGTGACAACAGAAGTCAGATTTCCTAAATTGTGATCGCTGAAATACCCCATCGGCATATACTTGATACGATCTCCTATATGAATCCGCTTCTCTGCACACATAAAATATCCAATTTGTACCTTGCCAAAATCAGAAATATAGCTACACCAGATTTTAAGCAACATACTTATCAGGGTAATTCCAAATACCATCCAAATCATGGAGGTTGTAAAACCATCAATTAAACCCGAAAACACTAATGCTAAGGCTCCAAAAGACATCATATCGAAAAGTGAATGGAGAACGGAAAACAGAATTCCCTTTTTCATCGTTCCCTGCATTTTTCCCGAAAACCGATAAATTTTATTTAATGTACTTATCATTTTTACACCTCCATTCTATGCCTCGTCTTTTGTATCCGTATGTGCTTTCCACATTTCCTGATAAAGCATACAGGAATCCAATAGTTCTTCATGTATTCCTTCATCTACAATCTGCCCGTCTTTTACTACAACAATTTTATCTGCGTCAGTAATCGTTGAAAGTCGGTGGGCAATCATCAGAACTGTTTTTCCGGCAATCACTTTTGCCATTGCCTCCTGGATTAAAGCTTCGTTTTCAGCATCAATATAGGCAGTAGCTTCGTCGAGAATTACAATAGGTGCATTTTTCAGTACAGCACGGGCAATCGCAATCCGTTGACGTTCACCTCCTGACAAATGCCCCCGGCACCACCGACAACCGTTTGAAATCCATTTTCCAAATTCAGAATAAAATCATAACATCCACAATCTCTGGCTGCCTGATACACTTCCTCATCTGTTGCAGAAGGCTTTCCCATACGGATATTTTCCAAAACCGTTTCATCAAAAAGGTAATTGTCCTGTGAAATATAGGCAATTTGATCCATAAGCTGCGACAATGGAATTTTACGAATATCTGTTCCATCTAACTTAACCGCACCGTCCGTCACATCCCAAAAGCCTGCGATCAGCTTTGTAATAGTAGACTTACCACCACCACTTGGACCCACAAAAGCCGTGATCGTATTTTCTGGAATCGAAAGGCTGACATTTTTCAGTAATGGCTTCCCGGCTTCATATGAAAAGCTGACATTTTCTAACGAAATATTGGAAGACTGAATAGGGACAGGTTTTTCTGGGCGTTCCAGTTCCTTTTCGTCCAGTACAGCGCATAATTCTCCAACCACTGATTTCATTTGAGAAATACTATCTGTAAAATTCATGGCATTCAAAATCGGTGTAATAATCCCCAACGACAAAACAATACAGGTAATAAAAGCCGGAACACTCAGAGTTCCGTTCTGATACAAAATACAGCCGATGGGGAGAACACACACTAATACACTGGGCCAAATTGTAACCAGCATAGATTTATAAAGCTGCACACTTTTCATCCAGTTTACAGCATAAGAGGCATTATCCTCCACTGCGTCTGAATACTTTTGGTAAGAATTAGCTGACTGATTAAACGCCTTGATGACTTCAATACCGCCAATATATTCAACAACTGTATTTGTCATTTTACGCACACGCATAATAAGCCCTTGGAATTTTTCCTCATATCCATTTGCCATTCCCTTTGTAGCACAACATACCGATTGGCAGGGTAACCAATGATGCCAGAGCCATCCTCCAATCCAAAAACAGCAGATAAATCAAGATACAGACGGGAATACAGAGATTTGCTGTCAATTCCGGTATTAAATGAGCGAGGGTAGTTTCCATTCCCTCAACACGATCCACCAGAACATTTTTCAATTCGCCTGATGGAGTGTTAATCATATACCCCATCGGAACCCTGGTAAGTTTATCCACAAGTCTCAGACGGATTTCTGCCAGCGTTGCAAAAGTGGCCGTATGGGACACTAAAGTAGACAGATTAGAAAAACATACTTTTGCAAGAAAACCAAGTCCGGCAAACAGACACCACTCCATATAGACAGAAACAGTGGTTTCTCCATTCATCAGGAGAACGACAATTTTCGAGACTGCAAAAACGGCAGCAACCCAGCAGCAACACCTAAAACTGCCATTATCACTGAAAGAACATATTTACTCTTATATGGAGCAGCAAGTTCCATCAGCCTGGACATTGGATTATTATTTTTGTCCATTACACATTCGCTCCTTTTCAATAAAAATAGAGGTTGGTTAAACCCTTCTAACCAACCTCTATTATACTTGTTTAACTATTTCCTGCTACTCTGATAGGGTTTTTTACCCTCCATTTAGACATCAAATTATGCTTACTTCACTGGTTGTACATTGTCGATTTCAAAGAACTGCGGCACACTGGAGAAAGTATATCCGGCAATCTTTGAAGAATTATATACAACCAAATCCTTAGAATAGGAAATTGGGAGGTCAATCACGTTGTCGTTAGAAATATTCAATGCAGTAGCAATAGCGTTCTGAACCACTTCCGGATCAGCAGAGGTAGAAAACGCATTTACCGCATCCGAATAGTTCTGGAAATCTTCAAGTGCCTGAAGAGAAATGGCATGAGGATCAGAACCAAGAGATTCCTGAAGGAATTTATGTGGTTCCGTGTAAGACCCTTCTGTGTTCCATGTTGTAATGTCATAGTTTCCAGCAACGCCCTCTGTCCACCAGGTCATCTGATCCTGTCCAGTGGTTGTCACATCAATACCAACCTTTGCAAGCTGGGTTTTAATTGCAAGAGCCATTTCCTGGGCAAGAGAAAGATCCGTCCAATAAGTATAATTTAAATAGAGCTTCTGTCCGTCCTTCTCACGGATACCGGTGCTGTCATTCATTACCCATCCCGCTTCGTCTAACAGGGCGTTAGCTTTATCCAGATCATAGTTCCATGTGCTGTTATAGGAAATATCTGTGTAAGGTGCTCCTGGTGCAAACAGGAAGTTGCCGGAGTTTCATAACCATAAGTCAGACCCTCGGTAATTTCTTCCTTATTGACAGCGTATGCAATCGCCTGACGAACCTTAACGTCACTCAAAAGCGTGCTGGATGCATTCAGCACCAGATTTCGGGTCAGGGTATTTCCGTCATTAATTGCACCCTCAATGCCGTCTAAAGAAATTGCCTGATTATAATCATCATAGCTGAGAAGATCAGCACCATAAATCAGATCAACTTCACTGGTCTGCAATGCCTGGAGACGTGAAGAAGCCTCTGGAATATATTTCACAACGACTTCATCATAGTAAGGAGCCTCACCCCAGTAATTCTCGTTTCTGACAAAACGTGTACAATCGCCGGAAATCATTTCTTCACGAATGTACGGACCTGTACCGACAACATCTTTGAATGTCTGGAAGTTCTCAGCTTCAAACACATTCGGAGACATCATTCCAGCAACATTCTGGAAACAGAAGTCATTGATATAAGAGAAGCAAGGCGCGGCATAATGAACAGCCACTGTGTACTCGTCAACAGCTTCCACACTTTCAATGTTATAAATTCCCTTTATACCGCTAAAGTTGGGGTTGGAACTGTCAAACTCCAGGATTGCTTTTACGCTTTCTGCATTGAAAGCAGTTCCATCGGTAAAAGTGACACCCTGGCGGAGCTTGAATGTGAGGATAGTGTTTGCGTCATCCCATCCCCATTCCTCAGCCAGTACAGGAACAATTTCTCCATCCTCATAGCCGACCAGAGTTTCATAAACCAGTCCGCAGGCAATATTATTTTCCTTGTTCATGGTCAGTGTGGTAAGATTGTCCAGCTCTTTCGCTGTGGCAATCGTCAGCACCTTTGTTTCGCTTTCATCAGCCGTTTGCGTCGGCTCGCTGCTTTCCTGTGTCTGATCGGTGGCACTGCTCTGACCGCAGCCAACCATAGACAGAAGCATACTTACGCCCAATGCGGCGGCGATAAGTTTCTTGTAAATCTTTTTCATGTTATCCTTTTCCTTTCTGTTTTGGTAATTTATTTATTAGATAACCCTGTTCCGTAATCTGCCCCTCCCGCATAATAATTACCCTGTTTGCAATACGCATGGCATCCTTTCTGCTATGCGTAATGAAAATACAGGAGCTGCCAGATAACTTTACAAAGTTCTCTACTAACGTAAGTACGGCGTCCGTGGAGATCAGATCAAGCCCGCTTGTTACTTCATCCATAATTAAGTAATCCGGCTCTACGGCAATCGCCCGAAGTAAAGAGAGACGTCTCTGCTCGCCGCCTGAAAGCTGGCGGACAGGAGTTTCAAAGTCTATAATCCATGTGGACGGCATCCATCAAATCTAAAATATGCTTTTCCGTTCCGGCTTTTTCTTGTCAGTCAGATTTACCAGTGCTTCTTCTACGTTGGCATATGCAGATCTCGCAGGATTCAAAGTGCCGGAAGAATCTTGAAAGACCGCCTGTATTTTTTTTTCGATGCTGTTTCCATGTCCGATAATTCCAACAGGTTATATCTTCACCGTCCAACAAAATCTTACCCGAAGTGGGTTTTCAAGCCCAATCAGCAGCCTTGCAAGTGTACTCTTTCCTGAGCCGCTTTCACCCTCAACAGCAAGATTTTCCCCTTTTCTGAGCCGGAGATTGATGTCTGAAAGTGCATTAAAATCTCCAAGATTTTCATTATGATACACTTGATTTATATTCTGGATTACAATTTCTCCCATTTCCATTCACCCCGACTTTCCTTGTGACTTAGCATGGAAAACTGTTTCATCCAGTCCGTTTGCGGATTTTCCAAAAGCATCTTCATTGTTCCATGTTCAATCATCTTTCCATTGCCTAACACATAAACATTTTGACAGAGCGTTTTTAGTGCAGCCACATCATGGGATACAAATAAAATTCCCTTGCCCTCCATCTGTTTTTGCATAATTTGGAGCAGCAAATCCCTGTTTTCTTCATCCAACGCGGCAGTTGGCTCGTCAGCCAGAATATAATCCGGTGACATTCCAAGCAAAATTGCGGCTGCTACTCTTTGCAGCATTCCTCCTGACAATTCAGAAGGATAAGCACCTAAAACCCTCTCCGTATCTTTCAGGTTTACAGCAGCCAGTTTTTCTCTTGCCAGTGCCATTGCTTCATTGCTGCTCATCTGTAAACGATTGGGAAATGTTTCCCGTATCTGAAAACCAATTTTAAGCGGCTGTCAAAAAGCAGTCATAGGATTCTGCGGGATAAATCCCAGCTTTTTCCCACAAAGCTCACGGTGTGATTTACGGGAAAGATGTGATAAATCCACATCATCCAGCAAAATCTTTCCAGCATCGATATGACAGCTTGTGTGAAGCATTCCAAAAATGCTTCGCAGTAATGTCGTTTTTCCAGAACCACTATGACCTGTAAGACCAATGATCTGACCTGCCGGGATTTCCATAGATATATCTTTCAAAAGGTAACGACCTGACCGCTCCTTTACATCTAACTGTTCAATTTTAACATTATTCCGCCTCCTTCGTTGTCAACTGTCTGCCGATGACATTAAAGCAGAGTGTCGATATAATAACTGCTCCAATCGGATACAGAATTAAAGTTGGGTGTAGAACCAGTGCGCCCCTAGCATCTAAGATCATGCTTCCCCAATCCACTACATTGTCACCAAGCCCCAATCCAATGAAGGAAAATCCGGTAATAGCCAAAATCATATCCGCACACGAAAGGCACAAAAAACGAACCATCTCAGCAAACAAATTGGGGAAAATATGGATAAGCATGATTCTGACCTTTGAAGCTCCTGCAGCTATCGCACACATGACATATGCTTTTCCCATTTCCATATCAGTACGGGTGCGAACCAGTTTTATGTATCTCAAAATATAGGATACAGTCAGGGCAACAAGCGTAGTCTTTGCTCCGCTGCCCCAAGCCCCGATGAATACAATCAAATACGCAATCGGGGGGATTGCCGTAACAGCATTGATAAGACCATCTACAAGTGCGTTTTCTTTCATAACAGCACGGCTTGTCACCATTCAATGACAGTCCCAATTAAAAAACTATGAGCGAACCACCTAAAACAATCCCCAGCGTCGTCCAGCCGCCGTATAGAATTCTGGATAAAATGCAGCGTCCTAATGCGTCTGTACCAAATGGATATTCTGCGCTAGGGGTAGCATACCTTGCCAACAAATTTGATTCCATCGGATCATTAGGTGCAAATAGAAACCCAATAAAAAGAATACTATCACAAGCATAGGGATGAAAAGTATACACCATTTCCGAAAACGTATTGCCTTCATTTAAGCCACCCCCTTTTTCCGTCCAATTGCCCATTGCACCAAATCAGCGGCAATATTGCAAAGAGCAATCGCCAAGGCCAAGAAAAATACTTCAGCGTGAATCATAGGGGTATCACGGTCAAGCACATGGTTTACAATCAGATAACCAAAGCCTGGAATCGAGAAAATGGATTCAATTACTGTTGCGTTGGCAAGTGCCAGCCCAATGCTCTGTAAAAAGTTTGGAACCAGTCCAATCGCTGCCCTCGGCAAAAAATGACACAACAAAAGTCTTTTTTTCTGAAAGCCCACGACAGCGAGCATAAAACGCATAATCCTCATCACTTTCGTATTCCAAAGCGTCCATCAAAAGCGGCGTAGAAAAAGAAGCTCCAAATACACCAATACAGATTGCTGGAGACATGTAGCTGAGACGCGTTGTGTTTCCTGCAACAGAAATCAGCGACTTTTGAACCGCAAAATAATCCAAATAGACAGTTGCCAAATAAAAGGACGGTATCGATACACCCAATATACACAAAAGCCGTACAGCCTTTTTAGGAAATTTCCAAGGAAGCAAGAAAGCAATACAGCTAATGATTACAATGAAAATAACCTGAAAGGCTGACGCCAAACATACAATCCCTAATGTCTTTGGAAATGCGGTCGCAATATCTGTCCATAAATCATGCCCATTTGCTAAAGAAACACCTAAGTCAAAGTGAAGTAAATCCCATACCCAGCGGCCATACTGTACAAGCAGAGGTTTATCAAAACCTAACTGAACACGAATTTTTCAATTTGCTCTGCTGTTGGATTACCAATCATTCTTTTTTGCGTAGGCGGTTGCCGGATCAACGGACGATAACCTCATCAACAAAAAAGACAGTAGTGTTACAAATAGCAAAGTAAATACCAATTCAACCAGTTTCCGCAGGATATATTTTCTCATATCCCGTTTCATACTATCGACTCCTTAAAAATTGGTTAGATTCCGCTAACCATTGTTCAAAAAAAAGAGCGCCGTATGCGACGCTCCTTAGTCATCTGTTCACACAGATGGCAGTATATAGTATCTGGCATTTTGCCGCCACTCTGAAAAGACCAAACCTCCTCTATTTGGACATTTTTTGCGGAACTCAGATGGAAGCTCCCCAAACTCCTTTTTGAACCCTTCGGAAAACTTACTTGGATTATCATATCCCATTTTAGCCGCAATTTCCGTTATGCTGTCCTTAGTATCACGGAGTAAAATTGTGGCCGCCTGCATACGATAAGATTTCATATAAGAGTAGATAGAACTCCCATAAACACCCTTGAAGCAGACTTTCATTGATGTAAGAGAAATTTCAAATTTTTCTGATAGCTCCTGCAAGGTATAGTGATTGCGAAGATTGGCTGTCATGTATGCCTGAATTTTTTTTACTGTCTGCACCTGATTTTTTGCAAAGTATCGCTGTTCCTCCTGACATTCTTGAAGTGAAACTTGATTCAAAAACATCAGCAATTCCAGAACCTTTACTTTCAGATAATAGGCAATCATCCGTGGTTCCACATGATAAAGCTCAGAAAAAATATGTTCAATTTCACTTTGACTTCTCAGCACAAGGCAGGTATCATTTTCGCAAAATTTGTCTGCAATTGCAAAGATATCTATATTCAACCCTCCAATTACACCTTCTATTCGTTTTAGAGTCTGATCTGCATGGGGTAGATCAATGGTAATAGAGATACCATGATAGTGTGACAATGGAAAATAGGTTGACGTGGTTTTATTTGTCAAACGATTGATGGCGAGATCGCCAGCACCGACATACTGATAATCTCCATTTGCAAACTCGCATTCAAAGCGTCCTTCCCGACAATGATTGATTTCCAGTACATCTGAATGAGGGAGCTTATTTTTGATTTTGCCCGTCACTCATGTGAAAGTCATTATAAAATAGTTCGATTCCCGGAAGAATCTCGTAACGAGTAATAACACCCTCGCCCGTCACATTCTTCATTTTATAAATAGAGCAGCCATCTTCGCTGACAATCTTTTGAACTTCCGGGTCAAAAGAAGTCTGTAAACTGCTGTTCGCTCATTTGTATTTCCTCCTGGGTTAGTATTGACAAACCGACTTTAGTATAACATTTTTGATGCCCCAAGTCCACAATTCATTTTCATATTTTGCTTGTAGTATTTAAGCAAAATATGAAAATAAATATCTATCTAACGGAAGATAAAAATAACTCGCTGCTCCCATATAGATATAACGCGTTTTTTCCTTACATTTCTTCTCCCCATTAGCGAATCGGCACAATCAGTCCTCTGTATGCGCATAATTAGGTTATTCCTTTGCACAAACCAGAACGATACAATGTTCTTGAGGTGAACGATTATGCCGATTGATGATTTAACTGCTTTAGGGCAGAAAATGCGGGAAGCCCGAAAGAATAAAGAGCTGACACAACAGGAACTTTCTGATCTGAGCCATGTTTCTGTAAAGCAAATCGCCAATATCGAAAAAGGAAAATGAATCCTTCTTATTTGATTTTGAGAGCATTGGCAAAGGTCCTGCACATCTCTTTAGATACACTTATAAATCCAGATGTTTCCCTGGAGGATGAAGGTATCAATCAGATGAAAATGCTTTATTCCAGCTGTCCGTCAGAAATGCGTGACACCTTTCTGCATCACACCCAGGAAACGATGAAAGAACTGACAGAATTGTCCGAAATATTTGAAATGAATTGAGCCAGCGAGTGAACTTTAACGATTCTCTCACTGGTTCTTTTCATTTCATATAAATTTAATCAAATAAAAAAAGTTAACCTATACATATCAAATTTAGGTTACAAAAGGGACAAAGCTGATTTTTTACATCTACTGTCCCTTTTACATTTCCGTTATTATCTATTCATACTATATATCGTAAATAATTTCGGGTGGTAACAAAAATTTAAAATTCTTTTAAAGTCAGAAAAGAAGTTCCCCTACTCATTTAGACAATGAACTCTTTACGTTGATGAGTTGTCAACTGTATACTACTGGAGTTTCCCTCTACCGTATATACGGTACTTCCCTCAATTTTCTCCACGATTCCCACATGGTCTGAGGTTCCGTCCCCGTTCCAGTCAAAGAAGATCAGGGTTCCGGGTGCTGGCGAATATCCTCTGCTCTTCCATTTTCCCTTGCCCTGAAACCACGCGATCCCATCATCGCATAGGGAGAACTTCGGCATCTTGCCGCTCTCGATCAGTCCTGCCTGATCCCCACACCAGCTGGCAAAGCAGGCACACCACGCCACATGGCTGTCAAATCCATACCATGACCAGAACTTCTGGCCTCCTTCATTTCCAAGCTGGGTAAGTGCCACGGATACAATCTGGCCGTTGCCTCCAAACAGGCCGGCAAACAATCCGCCGCTAGAATAATACCGCAGGACGTGAGGGACATATTCTGGATCCCCATAGGCACTCCAGCCATGTGAAGCCGCCTGTTCATTGGAAAACTGCAAAGCGTTTTCTGCACTGTAGCCCCCGTAGTTTCGGAGAGCCCACGTTATGTACCCGTTTCCGTAGTTATACCCTTGCAGGGACAGCTTCAGCTTGTCCATGTCCTGTGGGCTGGTGCATCCGGCTTCCTTCAGGCAGTCCGCATAATACTGGATTCCTACATGTATGGAATAGTCGGCATCCTGGATGGCATTCGGGCTGTTGGAATACCGGGTGTTGTATGGGCACTCACTGCTCTGCATGGGATCGGTCCCCCGGCCGCCAGATTCCTGCATCATGATTGCCTGTATCACGGAAACGTATTCGAGGATTCCATACTGGTTGGCGTATTTCTGGATGGTTGCCGTATAGGAAAGTACTTCCTGGCTGAGTGCTTCGTTGCTCTCTGAGCTTCCAGAGAATGCCGCACCGCCAATGATCCCGACCATGATAACCAGAAGCAGAACCATGACCGCTCCGGCGGCTCCCAGTGCAGCCATCATGGACTGCACCGTTTTCGCTGCCGCTTCTACAGCGGCCTTAGCTGCCTTGAAGGTATTCTCTCCTGCCCTTGCCGTTTTCTGTATCCGGCGGACTCCATCGGAAGTCTGCAAGGCGGCTTTCTTCGCCGCCTGCTTCGCTGCCCTTCGTTCCATCTGCTTCTGCATCCGGGCTGTCAAGGCGTTGGAACTGGCCACCCGGAGCTTCTGCTCTGGCTGGATGCTGATCTTCACAGATGGAGGGGCGGTCTTAATAGTACGCCGCTGTATGGTCTTCGGCTCCAACTGTTTCCGTGGCTTTTCCTTGATCCGGATGGTTTCCGGCTGTTTCTGGCGGATGGCATTCTGCCTTGCGATATCTCCGGCCTTGCTTTTCTGGTTTTGTCTTTTGATGGAAAGCGATCCACCTTCCGACATTTCCTGTCCATTCTGGATTCTTGGTGTCTCCCTGGCAGCCCGGATCTTCTGCTCTTTTGTTTTGACGGCATCTGAAACCGCCTTTTGCCGCTGGGCATTCTGAATCTGTACTTCCCGGCTCTTCTGCTCGGGTGCTTCCCGGCTAGCAGGATCGGCGGTCTGTGTGTCCCCTGTTCCTCTGGCGGTTTCTTTCTCCGCTTCTTTTTCTACTTCTTTTTTGCCAGCGGCTCTCTGTTTGATCTTCTCGTAGGAAGTCTGTGCGGCTGTCTTTCCGGCTCTGGTTACAGTTCTGCCTGTCTTTCTTGCAGCCCATTCCTCTGCGGATGCGACTTTCCCACTGGCATATTCGGATGGGGACTGTTCTCCCATGTCATTGTCCCTGGCATTTGCGATGGCCTGGGATTTTTCCTTGCTCTCCAGTATGGCCGTCCGCATCAGCTCCTTGGGGATTCTGGAGGCAGGATTTTTGGTCTTTGGTTTTGTTGTAACTTCTTTGGTTTTGATATCCTTCATCTCTCACCTCCAGTCCCGGCTTGTCCCGCTCTTACCCTTCGCCCGGCTTGGTCGTCATCAGGCGGTACAGCTTTGTATTTCTTGGAAACGAATTTTCAAACGGCACCAGATTTCCGGAACAGCGGATCAGACCATGGCCGGCACCCACATTGGTGATGTAGGATAACTGGTTGTCTGAAATATTCAGAAGTGCCGCCAGCTCATCCCGGTCGGTGGTAGCCTGATTCAAAAGGATCAGGAACTCACTGTTCGCCAGCATCAGGCGGGCGGTATCGGATTTCAGAAGTTCCTCAACGTTCTGGGTAAGTCCGGTTACAAATCCGGAATACTTACGGATACGCTTGTACAGGCGGTAGAAAAAGTCCGCACTGTATTCATAGCGGAACAGCAGATAAAACTCATCCGCAAAGATCCATGTCGTTTTTCCCTTCTTCCAGTTCTGGATCACACGGTTAAAAATCGAATCCAGTGTGACCAGCATGCCAAGGGGCATCAGCTGTTCGCCCAGCTCCCGGATGTCATAGTCGATGATACGGCTCTTCGTGTTGACATTGGTTTCCTGGGCAAAGGTGTTCAGACTGCCATTGATAAACAGTTCCGAAGACAGAGCCAGCCCTCTGGCTTCTTCTTCCGGCTGGAGCATGAGTTGTCGGTACAGGTCCTTTAAGGTCGGCACCTGCCCTTTGTAACCGCCCCTCATATAATCCCGGTACACATCTGCGGTGCAGCGGTCAAGGATGGATTTCTCCTTTGCCGAAAGGTTTCCGGCTCCTACGAGCTGCTCAAACAGGGAAAGGATAAATTCTGACTTCTCAATCAGAGGATTTCGATCATTGCCATAGGCAGAATCCATATCCAGTGCATTCAGATGGGTATCCGAGGTTGCCGAGATCCGGATGACCTCTCCGTTTAAGGCTTCCACCAGAGAAGCAAACTCCGACTCCGGATCGAGGATGAGGATGTCATCTTCCGTGGAAAGGGCAAGGTCTACGATCTCCTCTTTTGCCGAGAAGCTCTTGCCGGAGCCGCTGACACCCAGTCGGAAAGAGTTGCCGTTTAACAGCTTCCTTCGGTCTGCCACCAGCATATTTTTGCTGACGGCATTCTGCCCATAATAGATGCCTCCCGGCTGCATGATTTCCTGCGTATGGAACGGGATCAGGACGGCGGTGGATTCTGTAGTAAGGGTACGCACTGCATCGATTTTCCGCAGGCCATACGGCAGGACGGTATTCAGTCCATCGACCTGTTGCCACTTCAAAGTTGCCATCTGGCAGAGGTGTTTTCTCGCAATGGAATACAGGGTTTCCGTATCGGAGTCCAGTTGTTTCTTGCTGTCTGCCATATGTACCATTGTCAGGATGCCGAACATCATCCTCTGATCCCTGGTGGTCAGATCGTCCAGCATTTCCTTGGTCTCTTTTCTCTGCAGCTCCATGTCATAGGGAACTACGGCTGAAAAGTTATTGTTGGCATTCTGGCGTCTCTGCCAGTTGGTGACGTTTGTCTCCACGCCCAGCAGTCGGTTCTGGATCTCACGCACCGCTTCGTCTGTCGGTACGGGGATGATATCAATGGACAGCATCAGGTTCCTGCCAAGGCTGCACAGTTCGGAGATCATCTCATCCTTTACATAGCTGGCGTAATCTTCCATAAAAAGGACTCTGCCGTACTGCTCGCCCAGCTTGAAATGGTCGTTATGGAATTCCATCGTGTCCGGGCAGATCCAGTCTTTGAAGCTGTGTCCCTTTTTCGCAAAGGCTTTCATGTCAAATGAAAAACTCTGTGGAACGTCTGCCTTGAAAAAGTCCCGGAAGATCTGTAGCCTCTGCTCTGCATCCAGCTCTTCCCCAATAGAGGACAGCTTGGCCAGATGGGTGATGATGTCCGTTCCCACACGTGCGAAATAGGTTCTGGCTTCATCGATGTTTTTCTTGTGGACGCTGATGGTCAGATAGCGTTCCTGGTAGATACTGTTGTTGGTACCGGAGATCTTGGAAAGGAGCATGTCATTGTACTCTTTCCGGTACTCGTCCAGACCGTCCCCTTTCATCGGGATCAGCAGGGACTGCTCAAACTCTTCCTTGTTGATCTTACGATTGTTCAGGGTGATCTTCGCCGTACAGCCAGAATCCAGTGCATTTAAAAGTTCAGAGTAGTCCAGGAACATTTCCGTCTTGTCCGCTTTACTGGCAATGGAATAGTTGATATCCGTAAACCGGAATGTCCTGGAATACTTGCTCTCCACCTGAAAAATACCATCTGGCCAGATCTTGCGAATCGGGATGGCCTGCTGGACAGACTTCGGTACTTTAAATTTTTCCTTGTCCTGTTTCAGTGTCTGACTCAGGGTTTTAATCAAAGGCATCACCCCTTCCTCTTCGCTTCTTTGGTTTCTTCTGTTTCGTCCGCTTCTTTTCCAGAAGTTCCGCTCCGTTTCCCATCATTTTCTCACCCAGCCGCAGGCTCTCTTCCATGCAGGAAAAGTACAGGTTCTCCGACTTAAATACCAGCCGCTTCGGGTACAGCAGTTCGGATTTAATGACTACCCATGCAAACTGTTCTGCCGTCATGCCGTGGTAACGAAAAAAGCCGCAGGCTGCAAAGGGAGCCGCCCCAAGGATGCACAGCCATCCGGTTACCTGTTCCCCGGCATATTTCCGGGTGACAAAATAGATTCCAAGGGCTGCCAGGATCGCCAGTACCGAAAATAAGCACTGCCGGAAGCTTAAGCCCCAGAACATTGACTCCTGATAGTCTCGGATTTCTTTATTCATTTTCACTTCCATGTTGTTTTCTACCTTTCTCTTTGTAATCTCTGTTTTTTCTTTTGTTTCTGTTTTGGTACATCCCTTTGCCGGATGCCATTTCTTTCCATAAATCTTTTTGTTCCTTCCGGATCAAGCTCTGCCAGTTTTTTCAGGTCGAATGCAACCCTCTGGAAAATGCAGTAACCGGAGGATGCGGTATCCGGCTGTATCGTTCCCAGCTTATGCTGCTTTATAAAACGAAGCTTTTCTTTGCTGAAATTGTGGTCGATATAGGCTTCATTGATACCGCCCAGCGGAGCAAAAGGCAGGTTTACCGTAAGGTCTGCAAAGCTTTCCGGGTATCCATCTTCCATATGGTAAAGCCCGATATAGAGATTGTCATCGCTCATGTAACTGTCTACCCTGAGAAATAATTCCTCCCGGCCATACTGCCAGTCGTAGCTCAGTGTCTTTGGTTCTTCCATTTTTTTTCGCCTCCTATAATCCCATGATTTCTTTTTACGATACGGTCGGATGCCTTCACTGCCCCGACCAGTACCAGTAAGTTAAATACCAGTTCCCCGACGTAATTCCAGACAATGGTCACGGCGGACAGGCTGGTGTCCCCGATGGCCGGCGGACTTGATGCAAACACCGAAAAGATGATGCAGGCCAGTGCGATGATGGCTCCTTCCAGACATACCCCGGCGTAGGAACGGATAAAGTTCTTTCCTACAGACTGGGTTGGCTCCCCGGCAAAGGTTGCCAATGGAATCGGTGCGATGGCTGTGTACATATACAGCTTAAACATTCTCCCGTATACAGTCAGAATCATGACAAATGACAATACCGTAATCAGCAGGCTTCCTAATAAAGTTACGATCCACAAAGGGATAGATTCCAGCATCCCCACCGCTTCGATCTTGTCCACGATCTCCGAGGGCAGCTCCGTTACAGTTCCACCCGCCATCCCGGAGTGGGACATGATATTTGTTACGATGCCCTGCACAACGGAAAAGATCGCAGTCAGAAGCTCCATGCCGGACATAACGGCTCCCTGTGCCAGTGCAAAACGGATAAAGGCTTTCACTACGTGTTCCGGCTTTTTCATATCCGTGAAGCTCCCACAGGTTTTCACCAGCCCTGCCGCAAAGAACAGAACCAGCAGGCCGTACCCGATGGCTTTCAGTCCACCGTTGATGTTCGTCATCACGCTCCAGATTGCCCCGCCCTTGAAATTCTCCGGGCTTTGCGTCAGCAGTGTCCAGATTTCAGCCAGCTTGTCGCTCCAGGTCTGCAAGGCAGAATTTAGATTCTGTACGATCCAGTTATCACTCAAACAGTTTCACCTCCCATCCTGCAAAAGTGAGCAGGGAGCCGGCATTTCGCATGGCTCCCCTTCTGGACTCTTCTCCTATCCCATGATCAGATCCAGGATCTCTTTTGCAAAGGTAATGATGATACCGCCTGCCAGTGTCAGAAATCCGTTTGCCCTCTGGCTTGGATCGTGGCTCTTTAAGGACAGACCGACCTGCACGATACCAAATCCAAGCAGGATCAGGCCAATGGCACGGATCAGGGAAAAGATAAACGTGGACAGGTTATTGACTACGGCCAGCGGATCGCCTGCAGCGTAAACGCAAGTCGCCCCAATGCAGATCGACAGTACCATGACTGCATACAGAGCAAACAGTTTCTTCTGCCCTCTCTTCATCTTCAGCGGTGCGGTCTCTTTCCTGATTTCTGTGTGTTTCTTATTTTTCAGTAAATTCATTGGCATTCCTCCCATCAAAAAAGCTCCCCGATGATGTCCTCATCCAGAAGCAGTTCGTAATCGTCATATCTTGTTTCGTCAAATGTAAAATCGTCATGCGCCAGCGGTGCTTTCGCATAATTGAACGGGCCGGCACCTCCGTCCTCGGTATACCGGATGTTGGGATGCTTCATCAGGTCATACTTGGCATCCAGTATGGGCCGCTCCCCGCGGATAAACAGAAGTGCATTCTGGTTATCCAGCATACGGACTTCATCCGGCTGTAACAGCTCCCTTCCGCTCTGCTGGAAGTTGGTGGAGTAGCTGCCGGATTTTCCTTTGGTCTGCCCGTAGGTATTGGTGTCTATGGTTTCTTTCCCCAGTAATTCTGATACATATTTGTGTGTCTCTTTTTCGTTGCCGCCCAGGTACAAAAACTCATCGCAGTTGCCCACCAGACTTTCCCAGGAGTCCTTGAACAGAGCCTTTAGCTGGCTCATGTTCTGGATGATGATGCTGCAGTAAATGGAACGGGATCGGCAGGTTGCCAGGATCTTCTCAAACTCATTTGGCAGGGATACGTTTGGAAACTCATCCATGATGCAGTTGACCGGAACCGTTTACCTTTTTAAGCCGGGTGGCATGTGACTTTCCCCCTCCATGCTGTTAAGCGTGACCTCTGTTCCTGGCGGATATCTTCTCCGCATGGCTTCTATTCTTTCTTGTGTCATATTTCTGTATATTCGTACCACATCCTTTCTTTATCTTCCCCGTCCACGGTATGGGCGGCGGTATCTGATTTCATGATCTTTAACAGGACGCTGTCGATCCCATCGGAATAGCGTCCGTTTTTCAGGTATGTGTCCCGGAGCTTGTTTAAAGCTTCTACAGATTTGGTGTGTTCAGCTTCTGTCAGGTAGAGCTTTCCTTCTTCCTGCTCTGCCAGCTTCAGAACCAGATCCCGTGTGGTATCCACCGGAAGCCCCTGTTCTTTTTCCTGCCGGTTTTTCCTCTTTTTTCTCAACCACAACATACCACACTTCCTCCCGGAAAGCTACTGCAAAGAGCCGGAAAACCCCTTTTTATCAGCGTTCCGGGGACTTTTGTTCTTGGCAGGTTTCTCCGTTTTTTCCTCCGGGATGGCAAATTCATCGGTCATAAATTCCTGCTCGCTTTTGCCAAGGTTGCGGTCTACCTGCTTGCCAATAGAATAGGCTGCACTCTTTACATCCTGGATAAAGGAGCGGAGTTCTTTCGGATCTTTCTGTCCGAATGCCTGCATCTCGCAAACCTTATCAAAGGAGAAACCGGAGACATCCACACCGTATTTCTGTGCTGTCACATATGCCGCACAATAGGCCTGTGCCGATACCCCTGCCCGGCTGTAACTTCCATCGTGGTGATCCAGGGATGCACAGGCCAGCTCCCGGCTGATGGAATGGAACGTTGCATTTTCGCTCATGCCATTTCGGACATAGATTGTCCGCTTGTTTGGAATGTACTGTGCCTGCACTTTATCCGGCAGATTGTCTGCGATCTGGATTCTTACCTCGCTGTCGGTCAGCAGAGCTTCCATCAGTTGATCCATCGGCTTTGGCTCTGGCTCTTCCGGCTGCTTGGTACGGATCTGGCTGATGTCATAGGCTTTCTGGATGGAGTACCCCTGCTGGATGATGCCGTCCTTTTCATATTCCTGTCCGACAATAAAGTTGTATCCCTTGCTTCCGGTCTTGACTACCTTGCCTTCTTCCTTCCATTTTTCAAAGGTCTTGACCTGCCGGATCTCCGGATTCTGTGCATAAAGCAGGAACAGGTTGTCTGTCCTCTGCGGCTTGCACTGTCCCATAAAATCAAGGAATCCTTTTAAGGAGTCCCCATTCTGGAAGACCTCCTGTGCCTTTCCATCGATCATACCCCAGATTTCTTCCCTCTCCTGCTTTTTCTGTGCGGCATATTCTTCTTTCGATAGCCGCTGGGCGGACTGCTCCTGCGAGTCCTGCCCTAAAAATTTTGTCAGGTCCATCTCCTACCTCGCTTTCACCTTTCGTTTCTTTCTTGCTTTCTTCTGCGTTTTCCTTGGTCCACGGTTCTTTTCCCGGCTCCGCTTCTGGGATTCCTCTGCTTTCTCCCGTTTGATGTTCTCCAGCTCCCGGCGGACACTGGGACGCTCCTGTTCCTTCTGCCCTGCATCAGTCCCTTTTTCCTGCCCGGTAGAAGTATTTCTGCTGTGCAAGGAAGAGCCGGACAGATTCTCTTCCCCTCTTCCTGCACCGGGATAAAATTTTCCGGTTCGGAAAACTCCTTTTCGGGATGATTCTGGTTCTTTTCCCCTTCGGAAAAGTCCATGTCACCGACCTGGAATGCTTCGTCCAGATCGCTGATTTCAAACTGCACCTCGCCCTCCGGCATCTGCACAGTTTCCTGTACTGCTCCGGTTTTCGGTGCTTCCATTCCGGCCGTTACCTCATGGACAGCTTCCCCGACCTCACTCCTTACAAAATCAAGGTTCATCTTATCCATGACACGGTTGACTTTGGCTGCATCATCGGCAAAGACCATGACCTCGCTCATCTCCGGGTTCTTTTTATCCCGGATGATCACATAGAGCAGTCCTCGTTTCCTGCCCTCACTGCAGAATTCTCTCAGGCGGTCAGATGGCACAGTGAAGAACTTCAATGGTTTGTTCTCCTTTAACATCCGCACCATTCGGGTCTTGCCCCTCGTTTTCTTCTGGTCTTTTAATACGGCGGCAACAAATACCGCCAGATGCTTTGCCAGCGTACCCGAAAGCCTGAGCCCGTGGTCCACGCCGTCCAGGGAATACCGGACGATCTGGTCCGCCGCATCGCCTCCATAATTCATGTCGTTCACCTGCTTTCTGTTCTCGGTTGTCTGGTTTTCTCCGTCTGTTCTTCTTCCTGTTCTGCCTGTCTCTGGATCTGCTCTGCCAGACGCATCCGCTCTTCCATCTCTCTGGACTGCTGTTCGATCCGGATACAAATGCGGATATCCTTCCGAAGCGGCTTCAGTACTTCGGTGATCTGACCGATCCTGACACCGTCCGGTTCGCTCCGGTAGAGCCGCCTCCGTTCTTTCATGAGTGCCTGTACCTGCTCTTCCAACGGGGTACGGTAGGCAATCAGTTCTTCACGGGTAGTGATTTGATGCTTCTGTAGAAATTCCATCTGCTCGATCCTGGCATCCAGTTTCCGGATATCTGCCCGGAGCACTGGGGAGATCCTTTTCGGCTTCTGCTTTAGGGCACCCATCTGGTACAAATAGGAATAGTACAGGGCCTGTATCCCTTTTAGCTTCTTTTTAGGGAATCGGGAATCTCCTTCTTTTCCAGCAGGTATCCTGCTCTTGGGCTGCAAGATCCACTGCCGGATACTCTCTTCTGAGTAATGCTTCCCCAGGCTCCGCAGACGGATATACCGTTCCATCCCCGGTGCTTTTAATGCAATGTACTTCCGGTTCAGCTTCCACTGGTATCCCCTCTGCTTCATCTGGTCCAGAAACTGTTTCCATGTGAAGCTCTCTGCCACAGCATCCCGGATATCCAGACGGATCGAGGTTCTCCAGGTCGGCTTTCCGTCCTGTTCTGCCATCCACTGGGCGTAGGATTTCCCCTTGCCGTTTTTCGGCTCGATGACGGATAAGCCGTATTTCAGGCATAAGGCATCCGAAGCTTTCCGCACATCTTCGTAGTAACTCCTGCTGTTGCTGTGATATTTTTTCCCATCTTCCATGCTCACGGAATTAAACACAATGTGGTTATGGTAATGCTCCGTGTTCAAATGAGTAGTGATCACAGCTTCATATTTTCCCTGCAGGAGTCTTTTTGCCAGCTCCATGCCAATCTGGTGGGCCAGTTCCGGGGTGACTTCCCCTTTGCAAAGCTCTGCACCAGATGGTAGCCCTGTACCCCGTCCATCTTGTGGTAGCGTTTCTTCGTTTCTACCATATCTTGATAGGCAGTCTCGCAGACACAGCCGATGGCATCCTCAAAAACGGAACGCTCTGTCTTGTCCCGGTTCATGGCGTAATCGATGGCTTCTTCCAGAGAGCCGGCACTCTGCCCTTTCTTTGTGGTCTTATCCTTGTTTCGGATGTAAGTGATGGAATTGTCCAGACGGCTGACCGGGATGATACTGGTGTATGCCATCGGCTACCATTCCTCTTTGACCAGCCTCCATGTCTCTTTCGTCATGCGGAGCATTTCCCGATACTCTCTTCCCCGGCCATCCCACAGCCGTTGGCTACATGGGCAAGCTGGTTGGCATTGTTGCACAGACCGGATATTTTCCGTAAAAGCTCTGCATGATGCTCACAGGGTCTTGCCCGGACTTCGCCGCCCATGACGATGGAACGGATATATTCCTCACGGGACAGGCCGCTTTTCTCTACCTGCTCTTCCAGAAAACGCAGCTCCTTCGCATTGAGGCGGACTGGTATCACATGGTTTCTTTTTCTCATCTCTTCACCTGCTTTCCAACGGGTTATTGGTTACTCCTATTACATTTCACGATTTTTCCAGATCAGGAAACCTGCCAGGACGCCGATGGCTACCGCTGCCGCAATGATTTTTTTCTTCATATGGGCCTCACCCCTTTCCGGTACCTGGCACAGCACCATCGGGGCGATCATGATCCCTCTTTTTTCCATCTCTTTTGCGAATTCCAGAAGGTTCCATTTCTTCCCATCGATCATGGCAGAATCGGCATCCAGATAGTGGCAGGTGGATACATTCCGCTCTCCATTTGGGGCATTCTGAACAAGGCTTTCCCCGTCTGAGAGCCGGAACAGTTCCTGTCCTTTGCAGTCTACAAAACAGATGCATGCACCGTGGTTGATGATCTCCTTTGGTTTCATCCGGCACCGCTCCAGTGCCTCATCCTCACGTTTTCCTGAGATCAGTAAACACATCGCAAATACACCCATTGCCCCTCCAGTCATTGTACCAAGTATAAATCCTAACATTATTTCGTTCTCCTTTCGTCTGATTACAGTCCGGCATGGGGGATTGGGGTTCTCCCCAAAGTGCGTTTGGATATCCAAACGCTATGCTTGCAAAACCAGTCGCATCCGGTTTCGTCCCCTCTGAACCAGTTGTTTTTCTGAATCACTCATTTTCCTTGATTTTGCTCAACCCATCCAGTGTGGTACAGATGATATGGAGTCTGTCAGCCATGCTGATCTCCGTGTTCATCGTCCCGGTGGTCTCTTTTCCGCAGACAACCACCATCCTGCACCGCCTTAATATCTGGTGGGACATTCTCCGCATGGCCTGCATATCCTCTGCATCCCCGTCATCAAGGAATGGGGAAAAGCTGTACTGCGGGCAGATCGGCACATATCCCAGTTCGTAGATCTTCCGGCAGTACCGCTGTACTTTGGTCTTTCCTTCTTCTGCAGAACAGCAGACATAAGCAAGTGCCTGTTCCAATACGACCATCTCCTTTCCTGGCCGGACAGCTTTCCTCTGCCCGGCGTTTTTCCAAAAAGAAACACCCACAAAGCATTCCGCTCTGTGGATGTCTTGTGGACATCTGGATTCTTTTCTTCTCTTTTTCAGATGTCTGGTAGACATCTGGCTACTGTGGCTCTTTGTTTTCTGCTTCTTCCCCAGCTTCCAGTGCAATGCGGACACGGTCGCTTCCGAGCTTATAATACGCATCAGTCACTTCAATGCCGACTGCCTGATAGCCCGACTCTGTCGCCGCAAGAATGGTAGTAGCAGCTCCGGCAAACGGGTCTAAGATCAGGCCGCCCGGCTCGCAGATCTGGATGACGTCCTTCATCAGCTGGAGCGGCTTTTCTGTCACATGGATGCGGTTCTGGGGATTCCCATAGCGGAACACACCCGGAAGGCAGGACACCGGGCGGTTGATCGGCATCGGGCCGTTGCTTCCCCACACGATATACTCTGCCTGCTGGCGGAACCTGCCTTTCTGCGGACGGGAGTTCCCCTTGTCCCAGACGGCAGTCCCTCTCCAGATCCACCCTGCCCACTGGAGGGCATCGGTGATGGACGGGTACTGTCTCCAGTCAATAAAGAGGCAGATCGGAGCCCCTCTCTTGCAGGCTTTCCGCACATCGTACAGCCATTCTGCCATCCAGTGGGTCCAGGAACGCTGGTCTTTATTATCCCCATCAAAATCCGGCAGGGCATTTTCTGCTTTCATGCTGCTGTACTTCTGGTTGGTAGTTCGGTTGCGTTCGTTCTGCTTGGTTCCCCCGGACGCATAGGGCGGATCGGTTATAACTGCATCAAAGATCCCCGGCTGGAATCCTTTGACCAGTTTTAAGGTATCTCCATGCAGGATACGCCAGTTCTCCCCTCCGGCAGACTCATCCGGCACACAGTCCGGTTTTAAAAGATCTTCAAGTTTCAGGGTATTTCCCATAGGCATCATCCTTTCGGTCGCTTATTTCCCAGATTTCTCTGGAAGTGCTTCTCTTTATGGAACTGCTCATCGGCAGGTATCCTCTTTTTTCAGTGTTTCTTTTCTTGGCGTTCTGGGCTGTTCACAGTGGTCCGACAGCTCGGTTTTCACGTATTCGCTGATGATTCCCAGCGCTTCATAGTAATTGCTGCTCTTGTGGACACGATCTGCCATTTCGTTGGCCTGTTCGGACATCCCGGCACGTCTAAGCAGTCTTGCGGCATCCCCAAGGATTGAGAAAATATTTCCGTCATGCCCTAAGAGCTTAAGCTCTGGACGGGACGGCTTTTGTTCCGGCTGCTTTTCCTGCACACCGTTTTCCGGTGCTTTCACCTGTATCTGGAAATCCGAGCCGGCACCAACATAGAAATGTAGATATAATTCGCCGCCGTCTACTTTGATTTCCCGTTGTTCCAGACTTTCTCCCCATCCATCACTGTACTGGCCTCTCAGATACTGCCCCACCACACGGTATTCCTCTGGTGTCAGCTTCTCCCGGAGTGTCAGGTTTGCACAGCCATATAAAACGCCCTCCTGTTCCTTTACCGCCATTGTAATGCGTTCCACTTTTTCCTTAATGTCCTTGTTTTGGTCAAAATAATCGATCAGGTTGCATGGCTGGTTGTCAGGCATACCGAGCCGATTGATCTCGTCAACCTTTTCTGCGATGGATGTCTGATACTGCACCAGGTCAGGTCCTCCCAATGGCTCCGCATCATCCAGATTCACAATATCTGAATAGTCCGGAATAAACTCTGCCATCAGAGGTGACAGCATTTCCACTTCTATTTTATCTTTCAAGGCACCACCTCGCTTCCCTATTCTGCCGTTTCTCCGGTGTACGGGCAGCCATTTTTGCCATGTCTGCCCAGTCTGCCCCTTCGATTTCCTGCAGGTTCTCGATGATCTGATAGCTTCCCTCGTAGGCTTTTCGGATATGTTCACACGCCCACCGTCCGGCAAAGTCATTGTCGGTACACACTTCGATCTCGGTGATCTCCGGGTGCTGGGACAGAAAATGTTCCAATGCCTGCGGCTTTTTCATGCTCCGCTGGCTCTGCCCTTCTTTTGGTGCGCTGATCCCGCCAAGCTCCAGACGGTACTTATCCCGGCTTCCCTGTCTCTGTTCCAGTGTCATGTGGGCAAGCACATCCACACAGGCTTCATAAACGGCAACCCGTCTGCATCCCGATTTGCCGGAACACAAAAAGCGTATGCCTTTTCGCTTCCGGCCTGTTCCATCTTAAAAGACTTTCCGCTGGCATCGTAAATCCCACGCAGGAAGGCATATCTTGCCACCTGGTTTTCATCCCGGCCTATGAACACGGCATTGTGGTAGGGCAGACTCTCATATAAGATTCCCAAATGAACACACCGCTGTAAGACCTCGCCACTGATGCCCCGCTCTTTCAGATAGCGGAACACCCTGCGGCAGTCCGGGCTGGCCGTAGGCAGGACAAATGGCTTCTTTGGGCTTTGCTTCCACTGGACGGAGGGATATAGGTGGGATACTCATCTTTCAGCATTTGCACTGCCTCCAGAAAAGAACACCCGTCTACATGAATCAGGAAATTTAAAGCACTGGTGCCCCCGATATCTCTGGATTTCCAGTGCCACTGGCTGGTCTGCTCGTTAATCTTAAAGCTGTCGTGGTCTGTCAGCTCCCATTCATTTCTGGCTGAAGATTTTTTCAGACGGTTTGGCTGATATTTCTTCAGGTATTCAATGGCGGTGATCTCCCTTGCACGTTTGATTTCTGCTTCCGGAATCCACGGCATTACATCACGGTATCCCGGAGCTGCTCTGCCTTATCCGTTTTCTCCCACGGGAATTCCTTTCTTCCAAAATGCCCGAACACCGCACTCTGTCGGTAGATTGGCCGCTTCAGGTGCAGGGTGTCACAGATCTGGCTTGGGGTAAGCCCGAACACCAGAGGGATCGCTGCGGCGAGGCAGTCATCCGCACAGATCTTTCCCGTTCCAAAGGTATCCACCTGCACCATGACTGGCTGGGCAACCCCGATGGCATAGGCAAGGGACACCTGGCATCGGCTGGCAAGTCCGGCAGCTACCATGTTTTTGGCGATGTAACGGGCCATGTATGCCCCGGAACGGTCAACTTTGGAACAATCCTTCCCGGAGAATGCACCGCCGCCATGCGGTACCAGGCTGCCGTAGGTATCCACCATTAGTTTCCTTCCGGTCAGTCCGGTGTCTGCATCCAGACCTCCGCACACAAATCTGCCCGATGGGTTAATCAGGATCTTGGTATCCTCATCCGGTGGCAGCATACGGAGTGCCGGGCGTAACACTTTCTCCCGGATCTCATGCTCCAGCTTCCGAAGAGATTTTTCCTTTTCATGCTGGCAGGACACAATGACGGTATCCAGACGGACAGGTCTGTCATCTTCGTACTCCACGGTCACCTGTGCCTTTCCGTCTGGCAGGATTCCCGTGATATATCCACTTCTACGGCTTGCAGACAGTTCCCTTACAATGCGGTTCGCCAGAACCACTGGCATCGGCATAAGCTGCGGTGTCTCATCACAGGCGTAGCCAATCATGATGCCCTGATCCCCGGCACCGCTGGCAAGTCCGCTCTGAACAGAAACAGTCCCTGCTCTGCGTTCTCTGGATCTCTCCACTGCCCCGGCGATATCCGGACTCTGTTTGTGGATGATGGCATCCATGTGGATTTCCTCTGCTTCATAGCCTGCACTCTCCAGCACCTTTTTGATGATTTCAAACACTTGTGGCTCAAATCGGCTGGTAATCTCTCCTGCCACAATGATGTTCCCTTTGGTCGCCAGCACCTCGCAGGCCACTCTGGAATTTTCGTCCTCTTTCAGACACGCATCCAGAATGCTGTCTGCGATCAGGTCGCAGAGCTTATCCGGATGTCCTTCTGTTACGGATTCTGCTGTATAAAATCGTTTCATAATCGTTACCATCCTTTCCAACGAGTCAAGTAAATAATAACGGCAGGAAACGCTCCTTTCTGGAACACTTTCTGCCGGATCTGGGTTATAAGTTGTCTCACATTCTGCACTTTTCTGGTACTTTCAGACACTTTTTTCAACCTAAATATACCAATGCACACCACATTTTCCACCTGAATACATAATCTCTCTGTTTTGAACACTTCCTGTCCCGTGTGGTCATTATTTGTCTCATTTTCTGCACTTTTCGGGTACTTACGAACACTTCTGGCTCCACACTGCCCCGGAAACGGGCACCGCCAGGACGATGTTCCTGGCACCGCTCCATTCATACGAACACGTGACGAGCGTCAAAACCTTATCGTATATACACTTCAGGTAATCATCCCCCGTTTCGAACACTTCCCTCTGCTTAGCTGCTTTTAAGTACTCCTGCACTGCCGCCACATCTGGAAGTTTCTGCTGGAACGGGAACAAATTCCTGTCTGCTTTCAGCACCGTGACAATTCGATATTCCTGAATGCTATCCTCTGTCTGAAGATAAGCAAAGGGATGCTCCTGATAATATGTTTCATCTGCATAGAAGTCCAGATTTCCGAACATTGCCCCACTGTTCATGTTGTGACCGTAAATGATAAGGTTCCGACTTTCAGACACTTTGCAGTCTGCCTGTAAAAACAGGCTTCCGTTGATGTCATATTCCTTTTTGTAATTCCGTTTCAGGTAAAACTCCCCATTCTCCTGTTCGGACTGAAGCACCGGATAATCGATTCCGGTATCTGGTATCGTCAGCCATCCCTGCACATCCAGGTATTGTTTCCGAAGAGTAACAAGGTCTACCGCAGCCACCGGGCATTTTCTTCCAGCTGGTTGGTCTTTCTTTTCAGAGCCTGAGGCTCCCGGAGCTTCCGGCTCCGGGAAATTCCCTTTCAGCTCTGCCACCAGCTTTTTGTTTTCCATTGGAAGATATACCATGTGGTAAATCAGAAATCCGGCACTTAAGAAAAGAGCAGCAAGACATACCGCTTGAAAAAGTTTTTTCACGATTTTCATCGTTCCTGTCCGGCTTTTCTCTTCTTTGGCTGACTCTTCTGTGTCTGTCCCGGCACAGGCGGTTTCCTTGCTGCTTTCAGGATTGGTTCTGTTGGGATCTGATTCTGCCTGCAGCCCTTTAAGATCCCGGTCAGGTAAGACTGTCCGGGCGGATTAAAGTTCTGCATATAGTCTTTTGTCATAATATAGACAATCGCTTTGATTTCTTTCCCAGCCTTTTTGTCCTTGACGGTGATCTCCTGTTTGTCGTAAAAATCAGGATAACCTTCATAAAGATCCAGACTCTTTTCGCAGTCCCCGGTCAGTGACCAGAGGACGCCGTCCACATGGCTTCCCTTTTCCGGGAAGATGGTTGCAAGTCCGCTTCCTGCACCTGCAAAGGTCAGCCGATACCCCTCCAGGCGGATGGTTTCTACCACCTCCGCCTTTGGGCACCGATATGCCATCTGGTCCAGATCCATGTTGCTTCCATACGCAAAATATAATTGTTTCAGCCTATCTGCCCCCTTTTTTCTTCTTTCTTCTGGATGCCACACTCATACCAATCAGACCGCCTGCGGAAAGAATCAGGCACAGGGCCGGAATCCAGAGGTTGGTGTCATCACCTGTTTTCGGGTTGCTTACAACGGGGTGTCCTCCGGCAGCTTCTCGTTCGTCACTTTCTGGATGACTTCGATCACTGGAGTTTTGTCATCTACATAGGTAAATGTCACCTCATGTTTGGTCCCATCCAGCTGATAGCCCTCCGGTGCTTTGGTCTCAACCAGATAATAGGTGGCTGCCTTATCAAATTTGCCGTCCTTATAAGTTCCGATTGCAAGCAGTCCGCTGGTTGCATGGCCGTTTTCATCAGTGGTCGGTGTTTCTACCACTTTGCCATCGGCATCCCTCAGTTCAAATTCTGCACTTTCAGTGCAGCTCCGGTATCCTTATCTGTTTTCTCAACGATCAGACGTCCCTTTGCAGTATCGTCTTTCATGGCTACCTTCTGGATCTCTGCGGTGTCTGCCACCTCGAAGGTGATCTCTTCCGCTACGACATAACCGTTTGGAGCCTGCTCTTCTTTCAAGGTGTATTTGCCAATTGGAAGTTTTTCGATATAGTGCGGCTCTTTTCCGGAAGTCCAGGTTTCTACAACCTTGCCATTCTCATCTGTAATGGTCAGTTTGGCTCCTTCGATCTCCTGATCTCCGGTAATGTCCGTTTTGCTGATCTCCACTTTGGTCACATCATCTTCCATCACCTGTTTCTGGATCTCTGCTGTATTTTCCACGGTGAATGTGATGCTTTCTGCAGTAACGTATCCATCGGCCGGCTTGGTTTCTGTCAGGGTATAAGATTTTCCTACGACCAGTTCCTTGATGATGTGCGTTTCTTCTGTGGAAGTCCATTCCTCAACCACAGATCCGGTTTCATCCGTCAGCTGTAATCTGGCTCCCGGCAGTTCCTCGCCTGTGGTCAGATCGGTTTTGGAAGTTTTACGGTTGTCGGCTCATCTTCAAATACGAACTCATAGGACACTTCTGCTTCTTTGTCTCCCTGATACTCAAAAACAAATTCCTGCTCTTCTCCGGTGGTGACAAATCCATCCGGTGCATACAGTTCCTTCACATAATAGGTTCCGTCGATCGGCAGGTCTGCAATAAAGGAAATCTTTCCATCTGCATCTGTTGTTTTTAACTCGATCAGGGTATCTGCTTCCATCAGCACCTTTCCAGATGCGGACAGGATGTCGTTTCTGGTGTACAAACCAAAGATGCCGCCTTTTAATACACGGTCGGTATCCTTTTCTTTCTTCAGGACGTTCACTTTTACTTTCTGGCGGTTGTTCTGCCAGTCCTCATCGTATACGACAACAGAGGTATCCTGGTCACGGTAGGAAAGATCTACATATCGTGGTTCATCATCCAGCACGTAACCATATGCTGTGCCCACCTCTTTGACATAGTATTTTCCAACCGGAAGATCAGATACTTCTGCAATGCCGTTTGCATCCGTTGTCACGGTTGCCACCAGCTCATCTTTAGCATAGTAATCCGGGCTTACGCCATCGGCTGCTTTGATATCCTCTGCAGCGTAAATCTCAAAGGTAACGTCTGACAGGCTTCCTGTGATGTACTCAAACAGATGCTCTACAACGCCTTTGACATTGTCCAGCAGGGTGATCTTATCAAGGAATTCACCCTTCTTGTTTACGATCAGCAGTGCTTTCGGCACATCGTCTTTCATTTCCACTTTCTGTATTTCTGCGGTATCCTGAACGGTGAATTCCACATCTGTGGTCTTTAAATAACCAAGCGGTGCAAGGGATTCACGGAGGATATAAGTTTTTCCAACAGTCAGATATTTGATCACATGAGGCTCATCCTTTACGGAAGTCCAGCTGTCGATCACATTTCCATCCTTGTCCAGAACAGAAAGGGATGCCCCGTTCAGCTCTACGCCTGTGGTCAGATCGGATTTGGTCATCTCGATGGTGGTCGGCTGGTTCTTCTTCACAGATTTCAGCTTGATGGTCGGAATGTCCTGCCCCTGATAGGTGGCATCAAATTCCAGTACCTCATCAGAGGATACAAAACCGTCCGGTGCGGAAATCTCTTTTACATAATAAGTTCCAAGCGGCAGGTCCAGGGTGAAGTGTGCCTGTCCTTTTTCATCGCTTGTGATCTCCTGTAATAAGGTATCTGCTTTCACGATAATCTTGTTGCCGGATTTGATTTCCTTCTTATTGTAAAGTCCAATACAGCTCCGGCTACCACGCTTCCGGTTTCTGCGTCCTGTTTTTCTACCGTGATGCTTACTTTCTGGCGTTCATTTTTGAAGGTCACTTCTTCGTCTACGACCGGGGTATCCTGTCCGGCATAGGTAAAAGTTACTTCTTCGCCCTTGGGCATTCCAGGTGTAGCCTTCTGGCGTTTTTTCTCTTCTACACGGTATTTGCCGAGCGGAAGATTCTCGATTACGGCACTTCCGGTTTCATCAGTTGTCACCGTTGCCACCAGTGTGTCTTTGGCATATTCCAGATAACGGTTGCCGTTCTCATCTTTCTGATGGTCTGCGGTATAGATATCTTCTGCGGCATAAACCTCAAACACGGCTCCTGCAAGGCTGGCTTCCTCATAGGTGAAATCCTTGTCAAAACCTTTGACTACTTCTCCTTCCTTGTGGATGGTCAGTCTGCCTTTTGCCGGGTGGTTTTCGAAATCCACCTCAATGATCAGGTCACCGCTGATCGGATCTTCCTGGTATGCGGTATCGCTGTCTACCTTGATTTCCACGGTATTGGCACTGTGAGTGTATCCATCCGGTGCAGTCACTTCTTCAATGCGGTAATTTCCGCAAGCAAGATTCTGCGGCAGGATCAGGTATCCATTCTCATCGGTAAAATAAGATTTATGTACCGTAGTGGATGGGTAAGTGGTCACCTGTTCCACATACTTTCTTGTTGTCCAAATCGTATACCTTGAACTCGGTATTCGGAACCAGGACAGATTTCTTTGTCTCATCGTCTTTTTTGATGATCTTTAATTTTGCTTCAAACTCTTTATCCAGAAGCACACGCCATACCTGCGGCTGATCCGGATTGTTTTCCGAGATCACAACCTTAAAGTCATCGACTGGCGTGAAGTTGTGCGGTGTGGTGGTCTCCCTTACAATGTAGGTTCCGTATGCAAGCGGAATGGAGCATGCATATCCACGCTCATCCGTGAACATTTCTGTCTGTCCGTCTGCGGTCAGCACGACCGGAGTTGCAGATGCAAAGTCATAGGAACCGTCCTTATTTTTCTTCAGACTGCTCTCCAGATATGCACTGAATCCCACACCTTTTAACAGATCGGCATCGGTCTTACCATTGTTGGCTGCTTTAATGACCTGGAACGGCTGTTTGATCACATCTTCCAGAGAAGTTGCGGTACGTTCTACCGTCTGAACCAGATCTCCCTCGTCATTACACTCCAGATCATGTTCTTCCGTGTCTGTCAGATATCCGACAGGCGGAGTCAGTTCTTTCACATAATACTTTCCGAGATAGAGGTCTGCGATTTCTGCATTTCCCTCTGTATCCGTAGTCAGGGTTGCAATCTGTGTTCCTGCCGGGTAAAGAACACCTGTCTGTCCATCTGGATGTACGATATCTTCACGGGCATACAATCCGTAAACAGCACCCTTAAGTGTTGCATCTCCCTGTGCGGTCTTTCCGGTTTCGGAATCCTCTTTTACCAGTTTGATCTTCGCATTGATCCGCTCATTCTGGAACGTATGGTTGAAAGAAACCGTTGCCTCTTTGTCTGTGGTGTACTGGAAGGTAAAGGAGTACACATCCTCGCCGTTTCTCACATATCCAGCTGGTGCACCCAGCTCTTTCATGTAGTAGCTGTTGGCGATTGGCAGGTCTGCCTGATATACGGCTTTTCCGTCTGTTCCGGTCACTGCTTTCTCAATGAGAGTATCTTTCTTGACCACAATGGTTCCGTCCGCTGCTTTGATGTCATTTCCGGCATACAGACCATAAGTGCCGCCCGGAAGATATTTCCTGGTTTCTTTATCCTGTTTGTATACACTCACGCTTGCTTTCTGGCGGTCATTTTTGAATGTCACGCTTCCCATGACCTTTTCCACATTACTTCCGGCATAGGAAAGGGTGATCTCCTGGCTTTCACCAGTGCATACCAGATTTTGTGGTGCCTGCATTTCTTTTACCACATATTTCCCCAGATATAACTTATCCAGTGTGGCACTTCCGTCATCCCCGGTGGTGAGTCCGGCTTTAACCAGTGCATCTTTTTTGTAGATGATTGTTCCGTCTGCGGATACAATTTCCTCTGCAGCATAAACGTTGTAAACCGCGCCTTTTTGTTTCTGCTCTGTATAAACAAAGGAAACACCATCATCGGTCACCTTTGCTCCGGTCAGGACTTCGCCTAATTTGTAAACGGTCAGGCTTGCCATCTGCTCTGCATCGGTAACGGTCTGTTTTACGGTATCCCCGATGACCAGTTTCACATCGTAGGCTTTGGTATCCAGCAGATATCCGTTTGGTACGGAGATCTCTTTCAGGTATACGGTATCCTGTGTTTTGGTGATCGTAACGCTGGAAGCTCCGTTGGCATCTGTGGCCGGCATCTTTGTGATCAAGTTCTTTCCATCCTTGTCACTATAAACGCCATAAACTGCACCTGCGATGGCTTTGTTGCTCTTACGGTCTTTCTTTACGATCTCCAGAGTTGCCTGTTTTACCCATGATACTTTAAAATCTACATATTTCTCATCGGTCACACCCTCGCCAAATACCAGGGCAAGGTCCTGTGTCTCGCTTCCGGTTGTGATCTTGTAAGCGGAATAGTCTTTGATGATGCTTCCCTTCATGGTAACAGACCATTCCCCTTTGACATCCACAGCCTGTGTCAGCGGTGCCGATAAATAGAATTTGGTACCGCCGCAGATCTCCACGGATGCACCTGCACTGCTTGTTTTTCCCGTTGTCACATTATGCAGTTTGACACCGGACGGCAGCTTCATGGTGATGGTCTGCAGTTCGGATGCCTTGAAGGTGATCTCTTCTGTTCTCTGGCTGTTGCCGCTGATATATGCGGTAACATTTGCATTGGAGAAACTCATGTCCACTTCCGGTATCTCCGGCTGGCTCATGCAATAATTGTAGAGTTCCATTGCCAGAGCCTGTCCGGTTGCATTCGTACCGGAAAAAGCGTCACTACTGTTATTGGCATAAGACGCAGCCAGATGGACAATGATAAACTGTTTTCCAGCGGAAAAATCAGGATGTTTCTCTGAGAAAAATCCATTTTCGCCGGATGCTTTTGTGCCGTAGTAGCATACTTTTGCCAGTGCTTTGCTGTCACCCAGTTTGGTGATCTTATAGACACCATCCCCAGGTCCTGCCTTGGACGGCTGCACACAGTAGGCAGTTGCAGACACGTTTCCAAATTTTACAGTATATTTATAAGTTACGTAGGAACCCAGACCGTAGTCTGCATAATAGTATGCAGTCCCTCTTGTCACATTTACGTCCTGTGTTGCTCTTGTACTGGTATTGACTGCGGTGAATGAAACGGTTTCCCCATCTTCCATTGCCATCAGGTCAATATCCTGTTCCCCTGCCTGCTCCAGGACATCGCTGAGTGTCAGCCCGGATTCTTCATCGGTTGTATTTTCTGTTTCGGATTTCTCTAATGCAGCATCAAACTCGGATTCGGAAAGTCCGTCCTGAAATTCGGATTCTGTTTCTTCCGGTTCTTCTGTTTCAAATTCAGCTGTCTCCGGCTCAACAATTTCTGTCTCTACAGGCACTGTCTCAGTTTCTTCCTGCGAGGCAGCTTCCTCATCATCAGAACCTGTATCCTCTTCTGTAACTGCCTGTTCTGTCTGTGGTTCACTCTGAGACGCTGCCACAGGCTCTTTTACGATCAGGTTTCTCCCAATCTGATAAACCGGCTGGTTCTGGTTGACTGGCTCCACATAATAAACGGCATGGTAAGTGTCTGCATGGCTGGTACTGAAGTTCTCCCCGGCGTCATTCTCTGCTTTCTGGAATGTCACATTGACTTTGCTTTCGTCCTTAATTTCCAGATTCGTGCGGTCACTGGAAACATCAAACTCCTGTCCAACTTCCAGTTCAAAATCGGTGGCTTTTACCACTTCCTCTTCATCCAGCTGATCCTTTACAGCTTCATACACTGGCGGTTCCGCCGCTTTCGGCTCTTCTGAAGCATACACCGTCAGCGGTGAAATGACCGTGGATAAGATGGTGACTGCCGCCATCACCCCTGAAAGGATCCGCCTGAATCGATATTTGTTCTTCATGTTTTCTACCTCTTTCTTCTTTTTCTTCATTTCTCATAAGAACAGCCGGATGTTTCCCACCCGGCCGGTCTGTTCTCGTTATTCTGTTATCTTGCGTCCTCTGTCCGTCCTGGATTCTGCAGACAGGCATAGGTGCTTTTGTCATACCGCCATGCTTTATCGCCGTCGAGGTTGACAAGCAGATGCTTCCGCACATTTTTATACTCGTCCCCGATCAATCCGAGACGAAGTAGAAAGGTGCGGAACGTAAATGCCGGGTTATCCCCAATCTCCGTCTTTTGCATGGGTACAGGATTGGTTGATCGCCTGTGCGGATATGGCAAGTGCCAGTATGATATTCGACCGGACTTTTCCTGCATGGAGGGTGCTTTCAAAACAACGCCATTCCAGTGTTCCCTTGGAAAAAACAGCATGTAGGTTTAAGGCATAATACCTTGTCCAGTTGTAATGCTCGGAGCTTCCGTCATTTCCCTCATACCATGCCCTTTTGAATTTTTCCATCGTGATGGTGCTGTTTGGCATCCGGCGGATCTTCTCCAATACCATAGGACGGACTTTCTGGCAATACTCATCTTCCCTTCTCGTCTGTACATTTAAGGCTTTGAACAGAATATCCTCTTTGCAGTACATGATCGTCAGTGCATTTTTCAGACTCCTTGGTGTATGATTGGATGCGTCCACATGGACATGCATGCCACAGGATGAATTGACAAAAGCACCTGCGTTTTTGACACACCGCACCACTTCCTGGAGTTTCCCCATTTCCGAATATTCCAATTTCGGGGATACCATTTCTGTCGAATAATCTCCATCGGCATCTATTACAGTACCATTTGCCAGCCTTTCACAGTCGATACTGCTGTCTCTTGAAAATTTCCACGTTTTTCCATCTGAATCTTTTACACACCAGGAATCGTAAGAACGGATATGATATGGCTCTGTTCCGAACATTCTTCCAATCGCAACAGCCGCATCATAGCGGCTGATACCTGTCATCTCAATCTCTGTACCAAAATACTGGTCTTTTAGGTCGATCTGCTTCACCCACCCTTCGCTTCTGGAACAGGTGAGCCGCTTTGGATCTCTTCATCTACTGCTTTCAAATTTCTGCCTATTGCTTCAATGACATTGACAGTGACACCATTACCGGCCTGCTTGTAAAGCTGGTTATCCGATGTTTCTTTTTCCATCTTGAAATCTGACCATCCCGATATCCCTGCAGCCGCAGACACTCCCTTGGCATCAGCCTGCGGATTCTGCCGTGGTAAATCACTCCATGACGGTCAGTTGCCGTAATGGTGAACATTGGCTCTTACGGTTCTTTCATCCTTCTTCCATTCTGGCGGACTTTTTCCTTGGCCGGTGTCAGCACTGCCCTTGGCGCTTCTTCCACCAGCACCCCGGAACTTTCGCCTCTGTGGTTATGGATGCTGGAATCCTGTCTGGTATTCAGACATCTTGCAACGTCTGTCACCAGCGGCGGAGGGAGATATCTACAAAATGCAGTGTCCCCTGCTGGTTTCCGGTCGTCAGAGTATGGGCGATCTCATGCCCGACTCTTCCCCTGCGGCTGTTGATGCCCGGATATCCAAGGTCAATGCTGTCTCCCCTCGTAGGCCATCTTGTATCCTTTTCGTATTTTCCTTAATCGGGATACCGACTTCATATAATCCGGTCTTGCCGCCCATACCGCCAGCTCCACTGGTCAGGGTGCAGCTCAGTCCTTCTTCTGCATAGACTCTTTCTCCCTGTTTACCAGCATGGACTTGTATAAGAGCTGTTCCATTTGCTTTTGGGAAAGGTAATATTTTTCCGGCACATCTTCCATCAAGATATCCGACAATATACACCCGCTTCCTCGACTGGGGGACTCCGAAATCCTTGCTGTTAAGCACCTTCCATTCGACATGATACCCCAGTTCAGATAGCGTACTGAGGATGGTGTGAAACGTCCGGCCTTTGTCATGCGAAAGCAGACCGGGTACGTTTTCAAGGAGAAAATACGCAGGTCGTTTGTCTGCAACCAGTCTGGCAACTTCGAAGAAAAGGGTTCCTCTTGCATCGGCAAATCCTTCCCTTCGTCCAGCGATTGAGAATGCCTGGCAAGGAAATCCCGCACATAAAAGATCAAAGTCCGGCATTCGTTCTGTTTCAATATTTCTTGCGTCATTGCAGAACCACTCTCCTTCCGTATCAAACAGCACCCGGTAGTTGTGGTCTGCATACGCATCCGCTTCACAGTGTCCGACACAGGTGAAGCCTCCTGCCCTCTGCAGCCCTTCTCGGAATCCTCCGATTCCACTGAAAAGGTCAAAAAATCGAATTGTTCCGGCTATCAGCCTCCCTTCGCTGCGAAAAAAAACAGTGCAGATTTCTCTGCACCGTCTCAGTCTTTTAGTTTCTGTTTTTTGATGTCTATTCTTCTGCATCCTCTAGCTCTGTTGTTTCTGGTTCCGTCTCTTCGGTTTCCGACTCTGTTTCATCCGTTTCCTCTTCGTCTGCTTCGTCTGACGCTGTTTCATCTGGCTCCTCGGTTTCCGGCTCTGTCGGCTCTTCTGACTCTGGCTCTTCGGCTTCCGATTCTGTCGGTTCTTCCTCTGTTTCGGCTTCTTTCAACTCCGACTCTTCATCCGTTTCGATTCTGCAGACTCAGCTTCTTCCAGTTCCGTTTCGGATGGCTCTTCTTCCGGTTCCGTAGCTTCTGCTGATTCCGCTTTCCATTTGGCTTCCTCTTTTTGAGTGCTTCTTCAATCAGTCCGATCAGGAAGTCTTTCTGTTTCATGCCGTTCTTGGCGAGGACTGCTTTCAGTCTGGAAAATAAATCCTCGGTTACCTGTACTGCTACTGTTCTTAAATCTGCCATGTTCGTCTTTTCTCCTTTTCTTGCTATGTGTTCTTCGATTACCATTTCAAGGTATTTTGGTATGCTGATTCCTAACTCTTCGATTTCCAGTTTTAGCTTTTCATGCAGCTCTACCGGAATTTTTCCGCATATGTTTTTCATCTCCATTGTGTTCGTTCTCCTTTCTTTTTTCTACATACAACATACCCTAAAACGTGACAGAAAGCTATTCACAATACCCAACGAATATGAGGCTCTCAAAAAGCTCCCAAAGGATGCAGATCCAATAACATTCAATAGGCATCACCCCTTTCAAAAAATCCGTGATTTATACTAATTTGACTGCTTGAAATTTGGCTATTTTATCACCAGGAAAGACTTGACTTTTTCAGAATGCATCCTCAAGCCCGGAGAGAAAATCCAGCATCTGGGACGGGATTTCTTCCTTTTTTTGAAACCCTCTCCCCGGAGCCTGAAATGGAAACACCTGCCAGTTCTTCCCGGATTGCCTGCCGGATACTTTTCTCCATCCGGTTGTTTTCCTGATCTTTTAAGATCACTTGAACCAGATAGCTGCTCTTCTGCCCATCCGGAACACTTTGCAGGATCTCCCATGCCTTTTTGTGATCTGGGTTATCAAGGTTCAGGCGGAACGAGAAAACGGGCCTCTTTACTTCGCGCACATCTGCCCCACAATCCGCTCATAGCCGGAAGCGTTGGCGTGTACGTCCGTCAGGTAAATCTGCCGACACAACCTGTCCTGCGGTGTCACGTGCCGTTTCAGAATGCTGGCTCCGCCGCCCATGATCACGGACGGAATTGCCTTCAGATCGAACCCAGCTTCCATAATTGCAGACAGTATTTTCTCCGTGTAGAGCCTTCCCTGCCGGACAATGATTTCTTTTGCGACCGGGTCCATGCTACAGCTCTGACCGTTCAGAACACGTTCAATCTGAATGTCCGTTACAGACAGTCCAGTATTTCTGCGTACCTGTTCGGTAATCTCATCTACACACCGTATCACACCAAGCTCCAGGCTGCGGCAGGTTGCGGCGTTTGGAACACTATTGTCCAGCCGCATCAGGTCTACGGTCCAGCCGCCGATGTCTGCTAGAAGAACAGAAGGCTCATCCCGAACACATTCCGGGTGGAGAGCCAGGGCTGAGTATCCCTGTGGGAACAGTTTTACATCCTGAATCCGGATCTCATAGCTCTCATCCTCGTACCGGAAACGCAGAGGCTGCTCTTTCCGAAACAGATATTCCCGGAAACCTTTTTTCTCCCTGCCAAAACTTGCCAGTGGAAGACCGGCTGCCAGAACTACATCTGTTTTCCGCTCCCCCGGCGGTAGCGGATCTCCTGTGCAATGGCTGCCATTGTCAAAAGATAATAATTGTCATTGGAAGTCTTACTTCTCACCAGCGTCTGCCGCCCGGTTCCACACACATAAAATTTCCCATTGTACTGCAGGACATTCTGCATGGTATACGGCTCATAATCGTACCCGGTCAGTCCAGTCGGGAAACACACATGGGGAGTTTTGATGGCATAATATCCATGATCGATTCCTATAATGATAAGTCACCACATCCTTTCAGGTTTTTCTTGTTCTTTTCCAGCAGGTGGTCTTTTGGTCTGGAAAAAAAAAAGGGCAGAACCCCGAAAGAGCCCTGCCCATGATATTTGCATTAGTTTACGTTGCTATTTATTGTTCGTTATTAAAAGCGAATACTATTGTTTCTAGTAATTTTTTCATATTTTTCCATTCTTCTGTTTTAAAAACTTCATCACCTCTCTCAATTTTATTACGCATTTCATGAAACTTATGCTTTATATCATCTTTATAAGAAATCACTCCTTGATATAATGCTTCTTCAACATTATTTTTATTTCGTATTCGTTTTCTCGATTCCCATTCAATTGGATAATAGTTCCCACCAGTTTTTATAATGGAATCTGGCAAATACAATTCAATAGAAGCAGCTTTCTTGTTAATGTCATCAGGCACAATTTTCCCATTAGGTGCAATAGTTGGGTATTTATGAAACATTGTAATTTCTGGATATAATAATATTCTAAAATTTGCCGGCCAGTTTTTTATTTCATTTAATAATGAGCATTTACTAGAATATCCTCTGCATCATTATCAAAAATTGCAATAAAATTTGCTCTAATTTTTGAAAAATAAAAAGTTTTAAGATTTTTTATTACATATGATGTTCCTCCATCTCTTTTTCCACCAGATTCATCACTGAAATCCATAAAATAAAATAAATCTGAAAGATGAGGATATAACTGTGACATCGCAAATTCTAAAATATCTTTATCGCTTGACCCTTCAACAAGAACAATTGTTTTTGAAACGTTCTCTGTCGCTGCTAGTGCTTTGGGAATACAATCATCTGCCCAATTATCCAAATTTGAGAAATCCAATATTATCTCCATATCATTTGCACAATATTCTAGTATAAGTCTGTATACATATTTATAATTGATTATTTCAGGATTTAAAGCATAAAATGATTCGCTATCCTCATCTTTCAAAGAATAAAATATAACTTTGTCACACTCTGTTGTAATATTAACCTCTGAAAGTGTTCCTCCAAATTGTATGTTTCCATTTGCAAGTTCATAAGAAACAATTTTTTTCATTGCATTTTTCCATTTTTTTAATGAAACATTTTTCTTAATCCGAATTTCATTATTCTTGTCCTCTTCATCATAATCTCCCTGTAAATGATACAAAAAAGATGAGTAGTCTACTGCTTGAACCATTTCATCATTAAATATTTTTTCAAAATTATTAAGTCCAAATCCCTGTGCATCTAAGCGTTCTTTTGCACGCCGAACAGTCGTCCTATACATATATTTAGTGTATGTTCCGGCATCTTTATCATCATCGTCTATATTACAATTATTTACTACAATAAGGTCATTTTTTGAAAAAACAGACTAACGATTTTGCTATCCAAATAGTTTCTAAACCAATGTAATGATAAATTTCCAATTACTATATCTGCATATTCACTCATAATTAGCTTCACACCTTTTCGCTTCATTATTCTTTTTACAAATTCATAAAATACAAATCTGCTCTATTGATAATGATATCACAAAATGTTCTACTGCATATTTTAATTCAATTTTTGAATCCACTCTATGCTTTCTTTGGGTGCATTTTTACAAAAATTCTGCATCCACATTTTATGCAAGCTAATTTCTGATTCTGTATTTCCTATGTTTCCAACACAGCCCCCATTTCCTGAAGTGCTTCCAGACAATCCCATTCCTTTTGAAGTCCCCAGCAAATTCCATCCATACTTTTATATGATATTCCTTAAAACCTAAATGGTAAATCAAGTAGGTCAACCTGTCAAAATCAGCTAACGGCATTTTTTCTTTTTTCAGCAATAACCTTTTATCATGCTCGTTGCATAGATATAAAAATGCAAGCTGCTCTATTTTTGCCTGCTCCATATATTTCTCCCTTCTCTTCTTCCTTGTCTCACTTTTACAACCGATTCTACCTTGTCCAATCGTTAAAATCAATACAGATGGTGCAAAAAGTGAGACAGGCCATCCTTTTACCAGAGAGGAAGAGATTTAAGATGCCAAAGCCAAGGACACAGTCTGGTGAGAAGAATCTGATTAGCCAGCGATTGATTGAACTTCGCAAGACCCACAATATGTCTCAGCGTGATCTTGCCTATCAACTCAAGTTAGCTGGTTACGATATGGATAAAAATGTAATCACCAGAATCGAAACAAACAAGCGATATGTCACTGATCTTGAATTAAAAGCCATTGCTGAAATCTTTCAGGTTTCATACATATTTCTCATTGATGGCAAAGACGAATAGAAGTGACAAATGGGGAAGTTCTTTCGTGCTTCCCCATTTTATCCGTCCTTATTACAAATTCAGTAGTTCTAAGATTTTCTGCATACCGGCCTGATATAAAGATTCCGCATATAATATCCATCTTTCACTGACTTCAGTAACATATGCGTCTATCGTTTTCGCTTTTCTTTTGATAATCCCATTGTCTGAACCTGTTCTTCATATTTTGATATTTTTCCAGCATTCCCTGGTACGCTATATTTTCTTTCAGCTGTTCTTCGACCTCATCAATCCAGGTATCCAGCAGCAATTCCAGCAGTTTCTGTGTGTCACCGTCATCCTTTCCCAGTATTGCTTTTTTTATTTTCCCCAGCATAGCTCCATAAGAAATCATTTGAGCCTGTCCCATATAAAAATGGTACTCTTCTTCTATCATTTCCTTTTCGCTCTCCAGTTGGAAATATCGATGTACTGCCTTATGCTCTTCTTCCGTTAGGCTGATTGACTGATTCGACTCCATAAATGTTTCTATCACTGGATACTTCTCTGTAAGTTCCAGTATTTTCTTTTGCAGTCTCTGGTATTCCGCATCATGCTTTTTCAGATAGATACATACCTGTTCTCCTATCCGTATCCCCAGACATTGCTCGTTCCAGATGATATCTGGCTGTACTGACATATCGTTTTCTCCTTTCTGTATCGTTTCCCTGTTCCAAGCACAAGACTATACCACACTTCTGGAAGAAAGCTATTCAGCAGATCTACTGAAATGACCTGGTCAATACTGTGCAATCTGTTCTTTCTCTATAATAAAAAACGGCATGGAAGAATCCTATTCTTTCATACCTACTACCTGCTTCTATATTCAACTAGATACACATTCTTTTCCATTATCTGTGTATCATGTACTTATTTTCCTCTAAGAGTAAACTGGATACACTCTATACACGCCTACCATCTATACCTCATTTTACGTCAAGTATCAGGATTTCTGCCTGATGAGACATTGCCATCAGAATTTTCAGTTTTGCCTTCATTCCGGTTGACATTTCTTTCATCTTTTTATTCATCGGGATATCGAATGTTCTGCATTTCTCTTCGAAATCTGCTTTATCAAACCGATGATACATCTTTTCAGGATCGCACCTACATCTTCCGCTGTCAGAATATTCGGAAAGGTCGCATCGGAAAGTACCACCCCGATTTTTTCTCTGTCTTCGTTTGTCATCTGCTGCGGTGTCTTTCCCATCATCCGGATCTCACCGCCGTCTGTATGGATCAGTCCCAGTGATGCTTTGAAAATGCTCGTCTTTCCGGCTCCGTTTGCACCGATCAGCCCGGTGATGCTTCCACGCTTTACCTGCATCGAACATTCCAGTGAAAAATTTGCATATTGTTTTCTGACATTTTTTAAATCCAGCAAAATCTCTTCCATCCTCTTCTCCTCCTAATCTTCCAGGATCAGCTCAAACAGCTCCCGTATCTCTGCTTCTGTCATGCCGCAGCTCCTTGCTTTGCGGATCGCCTGTTCCAGATCCGTTTCTACTTCTTTTCTTTTTTCTTCCATGCGAAGCTCTTGATTGACTCCGGATACAAAGCTTCCTTTTCCATGCACTGTAACGATGAAGCCCTCCTGTTCCAGAGCATCGTAAGCTTTTTTTTACCGTCAACGCACTGACCCTCAGTTCTTTCGCGAAGGTTCTCACAGAGGGAAGCATCTCCTCCTGTTTCAGTTCACCGCTTAAGATTTTATTCTTGATCTGGGTGCAGATCTGCTCATAGATTGGCTGCATGGAAGAATTGTTGATGATCAGTTTCATAGATTCCTCCATTTCTTTGCTTTTTGTTGCAAACAGTATATAACAGTTTAGTACTGTTGTCAACTGTTATGCACTGTTTATATTCATTTTTTTTATTTACATCTGTCCAAGAATCCATCTGACATTCTTGCTGCAAGGTGCACGTCATGCATCGCATGACATATTCTTCTTATACAGGTATCAGAAGCACAAAAAACGTCCACCCGGAGATCTGCTCTCCGGATGGACGTCTGGATATTGATATATTTTCTCTATTTTATTTTTTGCTTTTCACAGCGGAATCTTTGCCGTAATAAACTTTGCCTTCGGCTTTGCGATACGTACGGACTTTGAAGTAACAGGTTCCTTTCTTTTTTGGCAGTTTGGTCACGAAAGATACGGTTTTGTTTTTGCTGATGGTTTTATTTTTTTTTGTAAGTGCCTTTTTTCTTTGTGCTGCGGTAGATTTCGTAACCGGTAGCTTTGGATACTTTTTTCCAGGTGAGTCGGACTTTGTTTTTGCCGGCATTTTTGATGGATCTCAGTGTCGTTTTGGCCGGTGTATATTTTTTCCGGAGTGCTGCCTCCTTTGCGGCTTTCTCACGCTCTGCTTTTTCCTTTTTCTGCCCTGTCACGCTCTGCTTTTTTCTGCGGATACTCTGCAAGCCAGGCGGACACTCTCTGCTCTGCCTGAGCAAACTGTTCTTTTGTGCTGTCCATATTGGTTACGATTTTCAGAACGTTTTTGTATATACCTTCCGGATCAGCCTTGTCATCTTTTGCCAGGATCTGTCTCATAAGTGCCAGATTTTTGGTGACGGAATCTTTGTTCGGCAGTTCCAGTGCTTTGATACCGCCTGTCTGATCATTTGGCTTATCTCCCAGGTCTGCACCGAGTCCGTAGAGTGTGAACTGATAACGCACCACATCTCCGTCTCTGGCTTTTACCCCGCCCATTCCAAGGCCCGGATTTTCGTTGTTTACGAAATAATACCATCCAGAATAATTGGGTATGAAAACTCACCAAGCCCCTGCGTATCTTTATACGGATTCGACTTGTGTTTGTCATTGGTCGGTGCATCTTCTGACATATTTGAAATACACTGCGGAATATTCAGTACACCGCTGTCTGCATGGTCGATCTCTGCCAGATAGAATCCCATTCCGGTGTTCTGCGCATCGTAAGTATAGCCGTTTGCTTTCAGAAGTTTTTCGATGATATCTGCATAAGTCTCTCCGGCTTCAAAGGAAACTTCCGTCGGCTCGATCAGATAGCCCTGTCCAACGGTAAATTTTTCTACGGATGCATAAACGATTCCGCCCTTGTCCGATACAAACGTGGCTTTACCACTGTCTGCGTTGTCTTCGCTGTCTTTAAACCAGATCTTTGCTTCTTTTTCTTCTGCTCTGACTGTCTGCATGCCGGATGACGGCAGAAATCCCGTCAGGCATAAAACCATGGCAAGCAGAGCAGCAATAATACTCTTTGTGCATCTTCTTATATTCAAAATATGGACTCCTTCCTATAAAACAGGAAGAAGTATGGAACACTCCTTCTGCCGAAGAGCGTATCCATACTCCTGTTTTTGTGTTTCTCTGTAACTTTATTTTACCTTAACTTTACGTATGGCAGAATATGCACCAGTAATGGTCTTTCCGTTGACTTTTTTATATGCACGTACTTTGTAATAGTAAGTTTTGCCCTTTTCAGCTTTTTGTCTGTGTATTTTGCTGCCTTCAGGTTTTTCTTCACGCAAACGTATTTGCCGTTTTTACGCATGGAACGATATACCTGATATCCGGCTGCACCCTTGATTTTTTTCCAGATCAGAGTTGCTTTTTTTCTTTCCTGCTGCTGCCTTTCTGATCACAGGTCTGGCCGGTTTCTTAGCCGGTTTTTCTGTGGTCGGTGTTTCCGGTGTCTTATCCGTGGATGGCATTTCCGGTGTAGATGGCGTTTCCGGTGTGCCCGGTGTTTCCGGGTAGGCGGCGTCTCCGGTGTGTTCGGTGTTTCCGGGGTAGACGGCGTCTCCGGTGTACTTGGTTTCAGGGAGTTCATATCCCAGTAGCCTTCTTCGGATGCTTTAAATCTTCTGTATGCTTCGTATGCTTCCATGATCTGGTAAGAAGCCATTGCATTGGCAGCACCATTTTTCAGATGTGCATAGCCGCCGCCTTTCACGCAGTAATTTTTCTCAAGCGTTGAGAAGATACTTTTGATTCTGCTGCAAAACCTGCATCTACGGCATCCAGTTTCAGGCAGGCAAGTGCCAGGATAACCTGTGCAGCAGATTCGGAAGAAGTATAAGCGTATTCTTCGTCCATAGCATCTTTCAGATAAGCAAGTGCTTTGTCAACCGCCGTCTGTACTTTCGCTTCTTTTACATATGGTGCCAGTGCCTGCAGGATCATAGCAGTCATATCTACACCTGTTGATTTGTTGTCAAATAGGCCAAAACCACCGTTTTCATTCTGGAATCCAAGCAGTGCATCGATCATGGATTCTCTGTTCCATTTTGCATCTGCAGGAATTTTCTGAGAGGTTGCATCCAGTGCGATCAGTGTCCAGCTCAGTTCGTTTGAACCGTCTTCCAGTCTGTCGCTGCTGTACAGCATTGCTGCAAGATTTACACCGCCTACATTCGTGATATCTTTGCCCATAGCAGACAGGGTCAGTGCCACTCTTGCGATATCGGTCGGTTTCTGGTTTGCTTTCCATTTTGAAACAACAGAAACAGCACTCTGACCGTATGCTTCTTTTTCTGCATCGCTGATTGTCTGTCCGGTACGCAGTTTTGACATGATATACCAGTCGGATGCACCGCTGCATTCGTACTTATAGTTCTGGCTGTTCAGGAAGGTGGATGCACTTGTGATACCTTCTTTTACAATCTGATCTATATCGACTTTGTCGGATACCTGGCTGTTATCTGTAACTTCACCGGCCTTCCGTGCCTTGATACGATGTGATGTTTCCTTCGGCGTCAGTATGCTGTCCGAATTCTGGTAAATGGAATCTGTCACCTGTACGATGCCTTCTTCACGGTAGATCCTGTTAAATCTCTGTTCTGTCGCATCAGCTGCTTTCACGACCCGGGCATTGAATGTGCCAGGAGCGATTCCAGTCAGAATCATGACAAACGCCAGAAGCATGGCAAGGATACGATTTCCAAGTGTCATTTTCTTCATGCCCTGCTTTTCCTTTCTGTAAATGATTGTTTTAGGGAACTATGCATAAACCTTCCAAAGCTGTCGCAGGCAGCTTCTTTTTTTGTCGTTTTTGCTATTTTTAATCTTTACTTGTCTGACAGCACTGAATTTTCCGTTTGGTTTGTTTCCTTTTACGGTCTTGTAAGCTCTTACTTTATAATAGTAAGTTTTGCGTTTCTTTACTTTTCTGTCTGTGAATGTTGCGGCAGATGCTTTTTGATCGTTCTGATCTTTTTGTACTTGCCGTTTTTCTTTGTGGCACGGTAGATTTCGTATCCGGTTGCTTTGCTGTTCTTCTTCCACTTCAGGAATGCTTTTTTCTTTTTGGAAGATACGGTCAGTTTTGTTACTTTTGCCGGTCTGACAATGGTCTGTGTGCCCGGATTCTGATTTCCGTTTGTGCCGTTGTTTGTATTAGCATTGTTGTTTCCGTTGTTATTGCTGTTATCGCCCTTGTTGTTGTCCTTTTTATCATCGTCTTTCTTTGCATCCTGTAAAGCCTTGAGCTGTGCTTCCGCTTTTACCAGCAGATCTGCATTTTCCACATTTGCTTTCTGTGTATCGGTAAGTGCGTCGTATGCTGCTCTTGCTGCTTTTACTGCTTCCTGATCGTTCCGTGTAAGCTTATCTGAGGAAGGCAGAGCTGCGATCAGTCGAATAACATTTTCTACCTGTTCATCGATTTCTGTATTTTCTTTTGCATAGTTGTCTGTATAGTGCAGCATGACAACGTCACCGTCTTTAATGTATAATCACATGCACCAACATCCGGTTCCGTTCCGTTCACGCTGTATTTCCAGCCGGATTTGCTTCCGTTTGTAAACTCTCCGAGTTTCACGCCGTCTGCTCTTGTAACCGATGCAATGTAAGTGTCACCGTATTTTTCTCACTGGTCATTTTATTGGCCGCAAGTGCCGCATCCAGAGCTTCCATGGCGGTTGCATTCTTCGGAACACGATACTCGCTCTGTGCTGCCCATACCTGAAGGTTATTCTTTACAAATGCATGGATCTTTCCGTCTTTGTCGCTTTCGTGTACTTCATCGCCAAGGATGGTGACAGCCACGCTCTGATTTTCACCATTTATCAGCCAGTAGGTGTTTGTTCCTTTTTATATGCATCAAGTGCCTGCAGTACCTGTACCGTTGACATTTCCTGCGATTTTGTAAGGTTAGACAGATGTGAAAATCCTCCGTCATTCTGGCGGTATTTCATCAGATTTGTGATCATATTAAAGTTTGGTATACCAAATCCCACTTCTGCAGAAGTCGGATCAATGCCAAGGCAGGAAAGTGCCAGAAGTACCTGAGCCGTAGATTGGGAAGTTCCATATCCGAAATCATCACGCATCTCCTCTTTTAAACAGGAAACTGCACGATCAATCGCTTCTTTTACTTCGGTTCGTTCCTGATAAGGTGCAAGGGTCTGAAGTGCCATGGCCGTCATATCTACACTGGTGCTGTCTTTTCCGGTCAGTCCGAATCCACCGTTTTCATTCTGAAAACCAAGCATTGCTTCTATGATCGTGTTTCTGGACCATTTTGCATCCGCCGGAATCGCAGCATTGGCTGCATCGAGTGCCATCAGTGCATAGATCAGTTCATTTGATCCATCGCTCAGCTTTTCGGAATTGCAGATCATGGATACCAGATCTGTACCGTCCACATCGGTGATATCTTTGCCCATTGCCGTAAGTGCCAGGGCAACACGCTCGATGTCTGTCGGCTTCTGGTCTGCATTCCATTTCTTTACTTCCGCTGCAGCAGACTGATAATAAGCATCCTGCACATCTGTGCTGATCTCAACTCCATTGCGAAGCAGTGCGTAGATCAGCCATTCATCTCCATACGCATAGCCGTCTATGCTGTGTTTTTCTGTGATGTACGTTACGGCACTGTTGATGCCTTCTTCTGCTTTTTGCTTTTACATCGATATCTGCGGTGCTTCCCTTTGTTACGGTAATGGTGATCGTTACCGGTTTTACGTTATTTTTGCCATCGATCGGTGTTCCGGTTGCTGTCACGGTTCCTTCGGAGAGTCCAGTAATCTGATATTCTGCCACCGGAAGATAGGAACCATAATCCGGATCGTTCACATTATAATCGCCGTTCTTTTTCCAGTAACCGCTTCCGGTTCTCACAACCTGTGCAATACCTCTCTGGCTGTAAGTCCATTTCAGAGCCGGTTCCGTGACATCGTATCCCTGATCATCCAGTTCACCTGTGACAATTGGTGCAAACACTGCACTGCTCTTGCCGGCTTCTACCGTCATATTCTTATTTTCTTCTGCAAGTTCTACGGTTTTTACGTTGTTTTTGTAGACAAAGGTTACCGTACTGTCACCGGAAACTGTTTTCGTTTCTCCCGTCTGCGGATTGGTATCTTCGATCGTCGCTGTAAAGGTTACCGTTCCGGCCTGTTTCGGTATGTAAGCCTTTTCGCCATTTGTATAGTATGCAATCGTTCCGTCCGGATCATCACTTGTGATCATTACTTTATCTGCATTGGTTGCATTTGCCGGTGTGACAACTGCCGAACCAAGGATTGATTGAATGCAACTCTGCCATCCGTTTCCTGTCCGTCGCTGTTTGCATTTCGGCTGTGTATTTCTTTTTTTGCCGGAAATTGCTGGAACAACGGATGTTACCGGAACATAAGCAGAGGTTACCGTCACGGTTTTGTGAATTTCCGGCTGATTTTTTGCAGTTACTGTAAAGACTGCACTTCCGGTCTCTTTAAAGGAAAAGCCGCTGGAAGAATCGGTGCGGTTATGCAGAAGTTTTGCACCCGCTTCATCCGCTGCATAGATAAAGGAAGCGTAAGAAACATCCTGATACTCTTCACTGCCCTGATACTGTGCTTTTACGGTAATATGCTTGTATTCAGAACCCTGTACCGTAACTTTTCCGTCCGTTACATCTTCTCCATCCACATACAGTTTCATATCTGTCATCTGGATTCTGCTGGAACGGATCGCTACAGATGCCAGGATTTCCTGACTGCCGTCGCTGTTGTTCTTTACTGCCTGAAGCACTGCTGTTCCGGTTCCGTTTACACAGAATGTTCCATCTTCATAAATTTCAAAGGCACGTTCCGGTTTTCTCTGCTGAAAGCTCCAGGAAAGGCTCTCGCCTTCCGGCAGAGTATAATCCACAAGAGAAAATGTTCCGGCTATGTTTGCCATTCCAACAGCATCCGGGCTTACTTCCAGTCTTGCATTTTCCAGAACGGTCGGTTCTGTTTCATTTTTTGCCTGAAATGCGACATCGTATTTGTTTTCACCTGTCTCCGGCCATTCATACTGTCCCGGTGTATAATCCTGATTTTCGCCAAAGTATGGATAACCGTCGCTTCCCTGTCCCCAGGAAGTTCCGTTTTCGCCTTTATTGGCATTTAACTTTTCTGCCAGATCCAGCGTTTTCATGTCCTCTTCGGACATTGCACCGGAACCGCTGCCCAGTGTATCCAGCCAGTAGCAGTTCTCAACGATCGCCGCACCGCTGTTGTTGCTGCTGCTGTTGCAAAGTGCTCCTTTTCCGGTATCTCCCACTGCGATACAGTTTGCGATCACACCGTCGCGGTCATCGGAAGCACTTGCTCCCATATAGGCTCCTGTCTTCCCGATCAATCCTGCCACGTTTGCTCCGCTGATCTCACTTTTACAGTTCAAAATGGAAGCACCATAGGCGGTCGTTCCAAACGGTCCGGTCACATTACTGCTGCTTCCGGTCATCGTTCCTTTTACCGTCAGGTTCTGGATCACAGCACCTGCTGACAGATTTGCAAACAGCGAGCCTGCGTTTTCAAACGTAATGGTATGTCCCTGTCCGTCCAGAACCCCGGCAAACGGAGAATAATTCATATAAAAACTTTCATCTTCATAATCACTGTTTACCGTGATGTCCTGTGTCAGGACGAAATATTTGCCTTTTTGCATTGTCCATCTTGGAAAAATCTGCCTGGGAAGAGATGGAGATCACATTCTCCGGCAGTGCCACCGGTTTTGTCGTCGGTCTGTTTTTCAGTGCTGCGATCGCATCGGTGATCGCCTTTGCTGCCGCTGTGATCTGCTCCTGTGTCACCCCTTCGCCTGCTTTTAAAGCATTTCCGGCTGCTACTGCATCAGAAAGTGTCTTCCAGCTCTCTTCCGTATAGTTTTCCTCTTCATAGCCTTCTGCCTGCTTCAGTGCATTTTCAAGCGGTGTCCAGCTGATTTCGGCCGCTCCCTTTACCAGAACCGGAAATCCGCCATCTTCGGAAACTGCAAAGATATAGCCGGTATCGACGATACCTGTATTTAACAGAGCAACGGTGTCTGCTGTTTTTAATTCATCAGCAGATTGGGATGCACAGTCGCTGACATCTGCGTTGGAAGCTGCCATGGCAACTGTCTCAATCATAGTTCCGGACTGAAAATAGCTGTTTGAGATCTGCGATCTTGCATCACTTGCTGCATAGGCTGCAATTCCGCCATTCATCATCTTCAGCTCTGCTGCATAGTAACAGTTACGGACAGTTCCGCCTTTTATCGTTCCAGCCAGTCCGCCAACAGTTTTCCAGTTGTCATTGATTTTGCCTGAGAATAAGAATTCTGAATGGTTCCGGTCAGATTGTCTGCAATACTTCCTCTATAGCCGGAAGTAACATCAACAGATCCTGCAACTCCCAGGTTCTGGATCGTACCGGATACGTTTTCCGCCAGTGCTTTCCCGGAAAGGGTGATCACATGTCCCTGTCCGTCCAGAGTTCCGGCAAGATCTGTGATCTGCTGTCCGTCTGCCAGCTTAATATCCGCCGTCAGTGTATAGGTTTCACCTGCCGGAATTTTGGTCGGAAATTCTTCTGCAGTTGTGATTTCATTGCTGCTTTTTGTCGTATTCGCTGCATTTACGGTCAGGCTTGCTGTATTTGCCGGAAGAATGCCGGTAAACAGCAATGCCAGAGCAAGCATCCATGCAAGGATACGCTGTGTGACTGCTTTGTGCTTCATCGCTTTTCTCCTCTTCTTTGCTGATCTTATAATCGAGTAGGAGGCGGTGACTAACCGCCGTCCTCTCACACCACCGTGCGTACCGTTCGGTACACGGCGGTTTCAATAGTTGACGTGCACGGACTGATAGGCTGTGGCTAAATCATAGAAGCCACCGTTTATCAGTCTCTCTTTGTCATGGCTTTCTTAACTGTTGTCAGATTCGCACAATACCAGTGTCCTCTTCGGCAGTTTGCCGCCATATTCGCATAGTATTCGTGTACTCCCATCTTTATCAGATTTCTTTTTCTTTGTTTTTGGAAGTTTCCACTGTTTCCATATACACATGCGTATTCTGTGGTAGAGCCATCCGTTGATCTCTTCGATGTTGTTCTTCATGCTTGCTATTCCGTAATAGTTCAGCCATCCTCTTGCATATATCTTGATTTTCTCAAGGCTTGGCTTGATTGACTGACATCGTTTACGGAAGACAACTCTTTCAGTCTCGACTTAAACTTTCTCCATGACTTTGGATGAACGCGAACATAAATACCCGTTCCATTCCTTCCCAATGCAAAGCCTAGATACTTAAAATTTCGGATTGCAAACACACTGACAGTACGGCTTTTCTTTCTGTTGACTGTAAGTTTCAGTTTCTCTTCAAGGTATTTCGTACTGCTTTCCAGAAGTCTCTCCGATGCCCGTTTGCTCTTCGCAAGGAGCACGATGTCATCTGCATATCTGACGCATGGGACTCCTCTCTTCAAAAACTCCTGGTCAAACTCATTGAGATAGATATTCGCCAGTAGTGGGGATAGATTTCCTCCTTGTGGCGAACCTTCCTCTGTTTCCATGACTACTCCGTTCTCCATTACCCCGCTTTTCAGATATCGCTTAATCAACTGCACCACCCGTTCGTCCTTTACATTCTTACGGAGTAAGTTAAGGAGAATTTCATGGTTCAGTGTGTCGAAGTATTTTAATAAATCTAAGGATACTGCATATGTGTATCCTTGTTCTGCATACTCTTTCACTTTTTGTATTGCGTCCTTCGCACTTCTGCCCGGACGATAGCCAAAGCTACCATCTGCAAACAGCGGTTCATAGATTGGCACTAACTCTTGCGTGATTGCCTGTTGGATTGTACGGTCTATCACCGTTGGTATACCAAGCTTTCGCACACCACCATCTGGTTTGGGAATCTCAACTCGTCTTACTGGAGACGGAGTATACTTTCCACGATAAATGCGGTCGGTTATCTCTTGTTGATGCTCCTTTAGATATGGAAGAGCCTCTTCAATGGTCATGCCATCAATTCCTGGTGCTCCCTTGTTTGCCTTAACTCTCTTATACGCTCTGTTAAAGTTATCTTTATACAGGATCGCTTCTAAAAGTCTCGGCTGTGCACTGTCTCTTTCTTTCCATATCCGATTGAATGACCTAGATGCTTTCACATACCCTTCATGTTCCGCATTATCTCTTTGCGAACAGCCATTGTTTTCAATGTTTTCTGCCATAGACGGTCATTCCTCCTTTCTCGGTCATACTCAAGACTCCTACTGATTCGGTCCTTCGCCTCTCGGCTACTATGACCTCGGCTGACCTCTGTACGTTCAGCATTGCTTTATGCAATGGTTACCCTTCTCAAGGCGTACCGCACAGACCTCCCTAGGTACCACACGTTTCTTCCTCTCCATCCATCTGCCTCATTTATCATGCATGATTCCGTGTAGTTATCGGGCTTCGGCTTGTAAAGCAGTCTTACCCTCATGCATGGCCTTCTATGAAATTTCTGTTCGTCAGACCGGAGGTTTGCCCGTGGTTAGTCGGTTCCCACATCCAGCTTCCTTCAGATTCCATCTCGCGATGGACACCCTTGCCTTCGGCTATATCCTTCCCACTACCGGGCGGATTCGGGACTTTAACCCGTTAGAAACGTGCGCCGCTGGGCGCACTTACAGAAAAACAAGCCCCGCTTTTGCGAGGCCTGCCTGTTACTGTTCTATATTGTAACACATTTTGAAGATATTTTTTCCAACCAGAAGGGGGAATTTTGTTATTATTTGCAGTTTTTGTTATTTTTTGATCTTCACTTTTCTGGCAGCACTGAATTTTCCGTTTGCTTTGTTTCCTTAGTATATAGTATGGCAGATGACCAGCGAATACAGCAGCCGCATCTGTCGATCCCCGATCATCATCTCTGTTCTCTTGTTGCAAATCTTCTGGACAATGCGATCGAAGCATCCAGAAAAATCGAAGATCCGAAAATTGTGATTGAAATGAAAATGGTCAAGGATTATCTCCCTGACCATTCGAAACAAAATGGATCCTTCCATGCAAGACAAGGCACTTACCATCCGCACGACCAAGGCGGATAAAAAGCAGCATGGGCTTGGCCGTCAGATCATCGATGATATCGTCCGCCGTTACAACGGTTGCGTTCGTTTTCTTTAAACGAGGTTGGTATATCCCATCAGGGATTCATCGACTGCCTTTGCTGCCTCGCGTCCCTCGCGGATCGCCCATACGACCAGGGACTGGCCGCGGTGCATATCACCTGCCGTAAAGACATTCTTTACGGAAGTCTGATATTTCTCTGCTTCCGTTGCCACGTTCGTACGCGGTGTCAGATCTACTTTAAAGGCATCGGTCACATATTTCTGTGAGCCAAGAAAACCGGCTGCGATCAGTACGACATCCACTTCAACTGTCCATTCGCTCCCTTCCACCGGAACCATCATCATGCGACCTGTTTTCTCATCTTTTTTGCTCTGTAATTTGACCAGCACTGCTTTTTTCAGTCTGCCTTTGTCATCGGCAATGAATTCTTTGACCGTGGTCTGATAGATACGTGGATCGTGTCCGAATACAGCAATCGCTTCCTGCTGGCCATAATCGGTCTTGCAGACTCTCGGCCATCCGGCCATGGATTGGATGCAGCTCTCTGATCCGGTGCCTTGGGCATCATCTCCAGCTGTACCACAGAAGATGCACCCAGGCGGATGGCTGTTCCGACACAGTCGTTTCCGGTATCACCGCCTCCGATGACCATCACTTTCTTATTCTTGCAGGCAACAAATTTCTGATCCGCCAGATCAGAATCCAGCAGGCTCTTTGTCACACCTTTCAGGAAATCAACGGCAAAATAAATGCCTTCTGCCTCTCGTCCCGGCACTTTGATATCTCTTGGGTTTGATGCTCCGCAGCAGAGTACCACACGGTCGAAATCTTTCAGAAGTTTGGCTGCTTTGACATCCACACCGACATTGACATTGGTTTTAAAGATCACACCTTCTTCTTCCATCAGACGGACACGGCGGTCGATCACAGATTTCTCCAGTTTCATGTTCGGGATTCCGTAGCGGAGCAGGCCGCCGATGCGGTCATTTCGCTCAAATACAGTCACCTCATGACCACGGCGGTTCAGCTGCATGGCAACGGCAAGTCCGGACGGACCGCTTCCGATCACGGCTACTTTTTTTCCGGTACGCACTTTCGGCGGCTGTGCCTTGACAAGTCCTGTCTCGTAGGCACGCTCAATAATCGCACGCTCGTTCTCTTTTGTGGAGACCGGGTCTCCGTTTAAGTTGCAGGTGCAGGCTGCTTCACAGAGTGCCGGGCACACTCTGGAAGTAAATTCCGGAAAACAATGTGTTTTCATCAGACGGTTGTAAGCCTGTTCCCAGTTTCCGGTATAGACAAGATCATTCCATTCCGGGCAGAGGTTGTTCAGCGGACAGCCGGATGCCATGCCGTTTATCATTTTTCCGTACTGGCAGAACGGCACTCCGCATGCCATACAGCGTGCTCCCTGAAGCTGCTGTTTTCCAGCGGCAGAGGGATATGAAATTCGTTAAAATTTTTAATACGTTCAAGCGGTGCGATCTCTTCACTCACTCTTCTTTCGTACTCTAAAAATCCGGTTGGTTTTCCCATTTCTTTTCCCTCCTATCTCGCTTTATTTGCATAAAATGCTTCAATCTGTGCCTGCTCACTGCTCAGACCTTTTTCTTCCATCTGCACGATTGCCATCATCATACGGTTATAATCATGCGGGATGATCTTCTTGAATTTCGGCAAGTATTCTTCAAAATGATTCAGGATTTCTTTTCCTTTTGCAGAATTGGTGTATTCCGTATGCTCTGCGATCATATCTTTTAATTCCTGCACATCGTATTTATTGCCAAGTTTTTCAACGGAAACCATCTGCTTGTTGACTTTTGTATACAGATCGTTGTTTTCATCCAGCACATAAGCCATCCCGCCGCTCATTCCGGCTGCAAAGTTCTTTCCAACTTGTCCAAGTACAACAACACATCCGCCTGTCATATATTCACATCCGTGGTCTCCGACACCTTCTACGACGGCTTTTGCACCGGAATTTCGCACGCAGAAACGTTCTCCGGCAACACCGTTGATGTAGACTTCTCCGCTTGTTGCACCGTACAGTGCCACGTTTCCGATGATGATGTTTTCATCTTCTTTGAATTTCACACCGGTTGGTGGGTAAACGATCAGTTTTCCGCCGGATAACCCTTTTCCGAAATAGTCGTTGCTGTCGCCGACCAGCTCCAGTGTCAGTCCTTTCGGGATAAAGGCTCCAGAAGCTCTGTCCGCCTGCGCCTTTACATTTCACAGTGTAGGTATCTTCATCCAGCGTATCCCCATAGCGTTTTGTGATCTCGGCACCAAACTGTGTACCAAATGCACGGTTGATGTTGGTAACATCGACTTCAATACTCCGCTTCTGTTTTTTTCTCCAGAGAAGCTTTCAGTTTTTTCATCAGGATGGTCTGATCCACGGTCTCTTCCAGTTTGAAATCGTATACCTGAGAAGGATCGAAAGTCACTTTCATACCTTTGCCTGCATATGGATTCTCCAGAATACGGCTCAAATCTACTTTTGCTGCGTTTACATTTGCAGCATGTTCTTTTCTTCTTCAGCAGTTCGCTGTGTCCAACCATCTCATCGACGGTGCAGAATCCCAGTTTTGCCATATATTCACGAATTTCCTGGGCAATGAACCGCATAAAGTTCTCAACATATTCCGGTTTGCCGCGGAAACGTTTGCGCAGCTCCGGGTTCTGGGTAGCTATACCAATCGGGCAGGTATCAAGATTGCAGACTCTCATCATGACACACCCCATAGTTACAAGAGGTGCTGTAGCAAAACCGAATTCCTCTGCACCAAGAAGTGCTGCAATTGCAACATCACGACCGCTCATCAGTTTACCGTCTGTCTCAATGCGGACTTTGTTTCGAAGTCCGTTCATGATCAGTGTCTGATGCGTCTCGGCCAGTCCTAATTCCCACGGAAGTCCTGCATTATGAATGGAGCTTCTCGGAGCGGCGCCGGTTCCGCCATCGTATCCCGAAATCAGAATTACCTGGGCGCCTGCTTTTGCAACACCTGCTGCAACGGTACCAACACCGGCTTCTGAAACTAATTTTACGGAGATTCCTGCGTATTTATTTGCGTTTTTCAGGTCGTAGATCAGCTGTGCCAGGTCTTCAATGGAATAAATATCATGATGCGGTGGCGGGGAGATCAGAGACACACCCGGTGTGGAAAGTCTTGTCTTTGCAATCCACGGATATACTTTTCCAGCCGGAAGATGACCGCCTTCACCCGGTTTGGCACCTTGAGCCACTTTAATCTGAATCTCCTGCGCACTTACCAGATATCTGGAAGTAACACCAAAACGTCCGGATGCTACCTGTTTGATTGCAGAACAACGATTCCTGTTCGGATCGGTAACGATCATACGCTCCAGATCTTCGCCTCCTTCACCGCTGTTGGATTTACCATGCAGACGGTTCATGGCAATTGCAAGCGTCTCATGTGCCTCCTGGGAAATAGAACCGTAGGACATGGCACCTGTCTTAAATCGTTTTACAATGGATTCGACACTCTCTACTTTCTCGATCGGCACACCTTTTTCCGGATAATCAAAGTCCATCAGGCTTCGCAGATAACCGGTATCTTCTTTGTCTACCAGATTCGTATACTGTTTGAACAGGTTGTAATCGCCTCTCCAGGTCGACTGCTGCAGCAGATGAATGGTCTGCGGATTGTAACGGTGATGTTCTCCGGCACTTCTCATTTTGTGCCGTCCGATGCTGTACAGTGTTTCATCTACATCCAGTCCCAGCGGATCAAATGCTCCGGAATGCAGTTTGTCAGTTTCTTCTGCAATATCTTTCATTGTGATACCACCAACACGGCTGACCGTATTTGTGAAATATTTATCGATCACTTCTTTATCAATGCCGATTGCCTCAAAAATCTGAGATCCCTGATAAGACTGAATTGTGGAAATACCCATTTTGGAAGCAATCTTTACGATTCCGCTAAGGACAGCCTGATTGTAATCTTCCACAGCTGCATAATAATCCTTATCCAGCATCTTGCTGTCGATCAGCTGATGGATCGTATCCAGTGCCAGATATGGGTTGACCGCACTTGCGCCATAGCCAAGAAGTGTAGCAAAATGATGAACCTCTCTTGGTTCTCCGGATTCCAGAATGATTGCAAGGGAAGTGCTTTTTTCGTTTTTACAAGATGCTGATGTACAGCGGATACTGCCAGCAGTGAAGGGATCGGCACACGGTTTTCATCAACGCCTCTGTCTGTCAGGATCAGGATGTTTGCTCCGTCTCTGTGTGCTCTGTCTACTTCGACAAACAGATAGTCAATGGCTTTTTCCAGGCTTGTGTTCTTATAATACGTGATCGGAATTTCCGCTACTTTAAAGCCTTCGACATCCAGATTTTTAATCTTCAGCATGTCGGTATTTGTCAGGATCGGATTGTTAATCTTCAGTACCTGACAGTTCTTTGCCTCTTCCTGAAGCAGATTTCCGTCCTCACCGATGTAAATGGTCGTGGATGTTACCACTTCTTCACGGATTGCATCGATCGGCGGGTTCGTCACCTGTGCAAACAGCTGTTTGAAATAATTAAACAGCGGCTGATGATCATCGGATAATACAGCCAGCGGTGTATCAATGCCCATGGAAGCGATACCTTCTGCACCGTTCTTTGCCATATTTAAAATAGAAGTACGGTACTCTTCGTAAGTATAGCCAAAGGCTTTCTGGAGTTTTGCACGCTCCTCATCGCTGTACTCTTCCACGCGTTTATTCGGAATCTTCAGATCAGAAAGATTTACCAGGTAACGATCCAGCCACTCACCATACGGCTGCTTTTTTGCATAACTTTCTTTCAGTTCATCGTCATCGATCACTCTTCCTTTTACCGTATCCACCAGCAGCATTTTGCCCGGATGCAGTCTTTCTTTGAGCACGATCCTGGTCGGATCGATATCCAGCACACCGACCTCAGAAGAGAGGATCAGATAACCGTCATCGGTGATATAGTATCTGGAAGGACGAAGACCGTTGCGGTCGAGCACTGCTCCCATCACATCTCCGTCGGAGAACAGGATCGATGCCGGTCCGTCCCACGGCTCCATCATTGTTGCGTAATACTGATAGAAATCTTTTTGCTCTGGCTCATGGTCTTGTTGTTTGCCCACGGCTCCGGGATTGTGATCATGACAGCCAGCGGAAGATCCATGCCGCTCATGGTCAGGAACTCGAGTGTGTTGTCGAGCATTGCAGAGTCAGAACCCTGGGTGTTGACAACCGGCAGAACTTTGTGCAGCTCTCCTTTGAAATGCTCGGAGAACATCGTCTCCTCGCGTGCCAGCATCTTGTCGGCGTTTCCGCGGATGGTGTTGATCTCACCGTTGTGTACGATGAAACGGTTCGGATGGGCTCTCTCCCAGCTCGGATTTGTGTTGGTACTGAAACGGGAGTGTACGATTGCGATCGCAGATTCATAATCTGCATCCTGCAGATCACGGAAGAAGGTACGGAGCTGTCCTACGAGGAACATACCTTTGTATACGATCGTTCTGCTTGAAAGAGAAACCACATAGGAATTGTCATTGCTTTGTTCAAACACACGGCGAACCACATAAAGTCTGCGGTCGAAATCTATACCTTTTGCCAGGTGTTTTGGTTTTGCTACAAATCCCTGCATGATACACGGCATACATTCCAGTGCTTTGTGTCCGAGAACTTCCGGAACAACCGGAACTTCCCTCCATCCCAAAAAATTTAAGACCTTCTTTTTCCACAATGATCTCAAACATTTTCTTTGCCTGGTTTTTTTCAGTTCATCCTGAGGGAAGAAGAACATACCGATTCCGTATTCCCTCTCAGAACCTAAAAAGATGCCGAGGGACTCACAGGTTTTGGAGAAGAACTTGTGTGAAATCTGAAGCATGATTCCTACACCATCACCTGTTTTTCCTTCGGCATCTTTGCCAGCTCTATGTTCTAGATTTTCTACTATCTTTAATGCATTTTCGACGGTTCCGTGGGATTTGACACCCTTAATGTTTACGACTGCTCCTATACCGCAGTTATCGTGTTCAAATTCCGGCTGATACAGCCCAGGAGTCTGAACGGCTTCGTTCAATTTTGCTGTACTCATACGTCTTTCCTTTCTTAAGTTGTAATATTCTGTTCAGATAAGCGGACTGACCAGATTGCCATGTCCTGCTGCATCCTGCTAACTTCTGTGTTCGCTAATGCAACTTTTTCTCAAATCTTGTCATTGACTATACACCCATTTTTTCATTTGTAAAGACGTATTTTTCTTTAAATTATCAGATTATTTGCGAATTCACTTTTAAAACTGTATTTTTTGATTTTTTATTTATTATTTTTCTTTTGTTTCTATATTTTGCTAGTTGTGTCTATTTTGTTTCTCATGCAAATTTTAAAAAATATATGCAACATTCTTCTGTGCACCTCTGTAATCTGCCAAAGACTACTGTCAGATAGAGATTGCATCCCGCCACTGATGCAAATTTGCTGTTCTCCGTCTGTAAAGTTAAGGATCACCCACTGCTTATTGCTTTTCGCAATTGAAGCAGGTGACTTACTTGATTTGGTTAAATTGCAGTCAGTAAAACAGCCATCAGGTTGGAGACCGCATGAAACAGGACCACTCTCAGATCTTCAAATCGATGGTAAAGCAGATTCAGGATGATCCCCATCGGAAAAGCAAACAGGATCTGCAGCAGATTGCCATGATAAACCGCAAAGATCGCCGCTCCCAAAAAGGACTGCCTTCTTTACGGAAACATAGCGTTCCAACTTGCGGTAAACAAGTCCACGGAAAATCAGCTCTTCTGTGACCGGCACTGCGATACCCATTCCAAGGATCTGGAACAGCATCCGGCTTGAGAGCAGGGCATCCTGTGATTCACTGGTAATCCCATAATCCGATACCAGAAACGACATCAGTGCCGAAAACAGGATATTCAGTCCGGCCGCCACCGCGATCACGATGATCCACTGTATCCAGGTTATCTTTCTTTTTTCTTTTCTCCACAGGTTCTGATCTTTCCGGTAGAACCAGAAGAACAATGGCATTGTGATGACGGCCGCCAGCATGGTCTGAAAAAGCCGCATCTCCAATGCCGAGTATTCCAGTAAGCTGCAATGCCAGAAAATGTACCAATATCGGAAAAACAAGATCTATGATTTTATATTCCAAAGCCCATCACCTCTTAAGTTTTGAACCATCATAGCATATTTTTCCGTTCAGAACAATCTCTTTCTTACTGTTCCGTTTTTTTCAGATGCATACTGCAAAATCCATACTGCATCCTGGGTATCTGCCGCTTTATCTCCGTTCACATCCGCACTTTCTGCAGATATTTCATCCAGTACCGTCATTTCCGCTGCATACTGTAAGAGCAGAACACTGTCGGAAGTGCCAATCTTTCCATTGCCGTCCACATCGCCTTTCAAACGTGCTTCTGCAACTTTCAAAGTCAGACTTTTTACTGCTTCATTTACTTCCTGCTGCACGGCATCTTCCTTCTGATACACTTCTTTTGCATCAGCAAGCAGTTCTTCCAGTCCATCCAGGGTGGAAGCAGTATAGCAATCCGAAGATGCCAGAACTGCTTCTGCTCTTGCAATGACTGCCTGCAATGCTGCTTTGTTTGCTTTTCTCTCTAATCCGATGATCGCCTGCAGCAGTTCTTCGTATGCTTTTGCTATCTCATCTTCTTCTCGCTCTGTGTTGCTTAGAACTGCTTCTGCTTTTTCAATCTGATCCTGCAGATTTTTAAAGCTTCCAGATGTGAATTTCTCATTTGTAAACTTATTTGCCTGTTCGATCAGGCTTTCCAGTGATTTTACATCCGCTTTTTGGATGATTTTGCAAGCAAAGTAAGAATCCTCTCTGCTGCCTGATCTGCCTCTTCCTGTGTCGCTGCCGTATTGGATAAAAGTGCTTTTCCTTCTTCCACCGCCATCTGCAGTGCATCCATATCTTCATAATTTACTGCTTCGGCAAGAAGCTGCTCTGCCGTCTGCACTGCAACTTCCAGATGTACTTTCTGTACTGCATATTCCAGATTTCCGAACGTCTTCAGCAGTGCATCCAGTGCCTGATCCAGCTCTTTCTGTGAAGAATGTTCATTTGCCCATACTGCTTTTGCCTCTTTTACAGCCGTCTCCAGGTCCTTCCAACTTTCATCTGTATACTGGGAATCATCCAGATTTTCCAGCATCGTGATGATCTGATCCAGACCTTTTTGCTGCCGTTTCTCCTTTGCCTTTTCTCTCTCCTAAATACTGAAGTGTCAGTGAATCATAAGAAACACTGTTTTTCTTTGTTCCACGTATCGTTGCCATATTCGTATCATACCAGTCACTTACGTTATAACGAATTTCAACGGTATGTTTTCCTTTTCCAGATTGACATACAGATGCGGACTCTGCTGGAAATCAAAGTTAACGATCGGGAAAATCAGGGTTCCTATCTCTTTTCCGTCTACATAAACCGAACGCATCGCACAGTCCTGACCGGTCGTTGCATCGCCGTAATTATTGTATATCATGCTGAGTTGATAATTGCCGGACTGCAATACATCCACCTCAATGGCCAGATCCGTCTTTCTGTCAAGGAAATCTACTACATAACCGCGTCCACTGTAACCCTGTGCCGTATTTTCAAAATTTTCGGCATTGTAAGTTCCGTCTTCTGCTTCGTACACCAGTTTGCTGTTCTCCGTAGATACCATGATTGGCTTCGACATTTCAGAGGTAACACCATTCTGATCTGTCGCTACCAGGCTGTATGTTCCATATTTGCTTCTGTCCGGCTGATAACTTCCACTGCTGACCGGAACGTATTCGCTTCCCGTCCAGAGTTTGTACGTATAATCCGGATTTTCATCCCAAGTCAATCTTCCGTCACTTTCTTCTGTCAGAACCGGCATATCCGGACATACTGCAAAACTGTCTTCCTCTAGATGGATCTTGCTTCGTTTTCCGCTGTCGCTTACTTTCATTACGATTTCATAGGTACCTGATGCATCCGCCGGCAGTACATAATCCAGCGGTTTCTCTTCTCCGTTTACCGTTATAGATTCAAGTGTGTCCCCTTTTCCGCTTACGGTAAGATTCAACACTGCATTGCGGTATTTGTAATTTTTCAGAACAAACGGACCATTCATCCACTCCGGAACATACGGTGTAAACAAAATGCCGTCCGTGTCATAATTCATACCGAACAGTACCCGGTAATATCCTGCCAGAGTGCCTGCAATAGACCAAAGCTGACGATCTGAATGAACTCCTTCTCCTGTTTCAAAGTTGATAACTTCTTTATTTGTCAGGCTCATACCTGCTCCCCGTACGCAGGACTTAAAGATTTCATCTGCCAGCTGGAGATTTCCATTTTCTTTTGCACCGATCATCATTGCTGTTTCCCATCCAGGCCATACACCGCGGTTATGGTAAATGGCAGAAGCCTGTCTTCCGTTTTTCTGCGGCCATACCGTATCTGCTCCATAAATAACCAGCGGATAATTCTCCATGATCTGCTGTTTCTGCGATTCGCTTGCAACATCTGACAGCAATGCGTAACCATTTGCGATCACATCTACTTTATCTGCTACCGGAGAGCCCATATACTGCGGATATTCCCAGGATGCATACATTTTCCGTTCTTCCAGCCAGAAATGTTCATTGATCGCCTTTTTCAGGGATTCATAGCGGCGATTCCACTCTTTCACTTCGCTTTCATCTTTTCCGAGAATCTCTGCTGACTCTTCCATGATCTGAAGTGCCTGTGCAAAAATGATATTTGCATTTGCTGCCTTTGATTCTGTAATGTTGTAAATGCTATTCTGTTCTCTTTCATCCATCCAGTCCGGATAAGTCTTTGAGCGGTGATCCAGTCCGCCTGTTTCTCCCTTGAACAGACCGCTCTGTTCATCGTATGCTACATGATAATCCTGCTCCAGTGTATTTTTTGATATTTCATAGATCTTTTCCAGGAATTCCTTATCTCCGGTTGTCTTATACAGTTCAAATCCGGCAATTTCCATGATAATACGATCCACGGAATTCGGATAAGAACCTCCTGTTCCGGTATCCTCTTCCCATACCCGCGGATTTTCGGTTCCGCCGACAATTTTTCCAGAATACTGTTTTTTGTCTCTTCCGGAAATATCCACGCCAGCGAATATTGTACGGACATCGCAGTATCTCTTGTCCAGACTTTATGCCAGTTCGTACCTGTCCAGAATACTTTTCCGTAAAGTCCGTCATTGATGTTCAAAAGACTTTCTTCTATGCTCAGGTTATAAACTGCCTCCATGATCGGCATATTTTTCGCTTCAAAGATCGGCTCCCCGCTCACATCCTGTGACAAAGTCCATTCTTTCTTTTCGCCCTGCTGACTGACAGTGATGCTTTTTCCGTCTTTTGAGACCGCAAGACCTGCTGTACCTTCGATACGGTCACCCAAAATCTCATAGGTATGCTCTTTTGCCGGCGTATTTAATTTCCACTGTGCCCTGTACCACTTGATCAGTGTATCACCGGTAGCCGTTACCTTTCCCGGATACTGTGACTGATACTCGACATTCAGACCGCATTTTGGATATTTTCGATTATAGAATACCAGATAACCATTAATATTGCCGATTTTCCACTGTCCTTCTTCCTGTACATTTCCATTTTCCGACGGTACTGTTTCCTGATTTTCGCCCTTTAAAATCATATAGTTTCCGGTCGATACATTCTGAATCGTATACCATCCGTCCTCATTTGGAATCAGATTCCACAAAGATGCCTCTGTATCATACGCTTCTGTTCCGGTATCTGCATAGGCAATCGAACTATTCTGCTCTGTGATTCTCTGGCTTTTCCAGCGATTCTCCATATGTACTTTCTGATAACTCTGCTGCTCGTCTGCAGTCTTTTCCGAATCAACATAAGTTAGCGTAAGTTTATCAATGTTCCAGGTTGCTCCCATATTGCTTACCGTTAAAACCTGTTCCCCTTCATCCAGCCACAGCGTTGCCGTCACATCCCGATAAGTATTCCAGTTCTTTGTATTTGGGATTGAAATTTTCTCTGAAACATTTCCTCCACAGTTCAGAAGAGCAATTCCTCCATCCTGTATCGTTCCAACTGTCAGTGCAATCTGATAATTTCCTGCTTTTTCAATTTGAATCTTATAACTTAAGCAGTCCAGATTATCAAAATCTCCTACATACTTACCGCCGCTTGCGTTTTTGTTGTTGGTCATTACCTTTAATTTTCCCGAATAACTGCTATAATCTTCTGCTTCAATCAACATCGGTTCCGCTGCATATACTGCTGCCGGTATTGCCGGAACAGAAGTAATGACCATAGCTACTGCCAGGCTCGCTGCCCACCATTTCTTTTTCATATTGCACCTCCTGTTTTTCGTATAACGAACTTTCTTTTGCCCTTTCATTATACTGTACTTTTTTCAGAAAGTATATGCATTTTTATACGATTTTAACAATTTTTCTTGCATTTTTGTTTGATTTTCAGTAATTTTATATTATATTTTCTCTTGTATTCTGTATTTACCCATCATCAAAATGCATAGAGAACACAATACCACGATCAGTGCTGCTGCCCCCTGCTCTTCTCCTTTCTTTTGATTCTGTTCTTGCTCTTTTGTCTCATTTGATAAAGGATCCATCTCTTTCTGCAAAAAAGCCTGCTTTTTTTCTGCTTTTCCCCATGTGTTTCGTTTTCTGTCTGTTTCTGTGTCTCAAAGATTCTGTTCTTGTGCTTCCCTTTCTTCTCCGGCAGCAGCTTTTTCCGTTCGAGTTCTTTTTCCAGTTCTTCTTTCAGAAGATAGCGTACTTCTTTATTTCCGGCTGTATCAAAAATTTTCAGCTGCCACTTTTCTCCATGGTCAAAAGAAATCTCCCAGCTGCTTTTTTGATTTTACTTTCTTTGTACAGACTGCCATTTTTATAGAGCAGAATTTTCGCAAAGTCTATGTTATCTTCGCAGATGGTCTGAACCTGAAATCCTTTTTTCTGTTACTTTTATTGGATCGATCACACAGATTGGCGGTGTCCGGTCAATCGCAAAGTCCCGGCATAATGTTTTTTTTTCCGACAACCGATGTCCTGCTTCATCCTCCAGAAAAAGCTTCAGACTGTACCTTCCTTCTTTTTCAAAAACAGCCTCCGATACTTCATAATCATACTCCGTGAATCCTTCTGCTGTTGGCCTGTATTTTTTCTGATAATCTTTTCCTTCTTCCAAATTTCTTGCTTTTCCGTCAAATATGCATTGCAGCTCTTCCTTTTGCATTTTGTTGACATCCCACACCCGAAATTTTAACTTCTGTCCCTGCTGTGCTGTTTTCTGTTTCAGAAATTTCTGCATGGAAGCATCCGTCGTAAGCTTCGGACCAGAGCGGTTCACTGCAAAACAGATTTCCTGCTCTTTCCGATTCCCTGCAAGATCTTCCGCATAGATTTTCAGCCGATACCAGCCGTCTTTCAGATATACATCATCGCCGCTCTCCCCTGTATTACTGCCGCTGCTTTTCTTATCTTTCAATTCTGCCTTTCCCTTTTTCCAGTTTACAGGCATATCCAAAAGCTGTTCTTCTTTTGCGGATCTTCCGGTTCTTTTGTACAGCTTTATGTAACTCTTCTTTTGATTTAAATAAAATTCTTCCAGGGAAATCTTTACTTTATAATCAGAAAGCAAAATCTGATTCTGCGGCATCCCCTGTATGACAATCTCCGGTGATGTACGGTCGATCACAACTTTTCCGACCGGAAGATATCTGGCATTTCCAAAGGCATCTGTCAGTTTTACATACGGATACCAGATTCCTTCTTCCTGAATCTCAATCTGCTTTCCTTCTCTCCATTCTCCCTGCTTCTGTGTGATCTGTCCGTCATCCAGTTTTTCCCTTGCAAGATACCACTGAATCGAACTTCTCCCTCTGTGTCATCCTGCACATTTTCTGCACTGCAAACACAGAAATCCGATGTAAAAGCTGCTTCTGTTTCTTTCCGTTTAATCTGACTTCTGCACTCGGTGCTTCCTCATCCACTTCATATGAAATTTCTGTTTTCTTTGACCTCGCCTGCAGCTCCCCGTTTTTTTTGGCGACGCTCCATCACAAAACTCCATCTTCCTTCTCCATAAAGAGGCTGTGATACGTTTGTCTGATTGTATCCGCTTCCTTTTTGTCGGCTGTGCTTCCAGAATAGCACCTTTTGAGATACGATAAACCTTTTCTTTTGAATCATACACACATTTTCCATATCTTGCCCTGATTTTTATATTTTCCGGATTTGGATCTGTCTCCTCCAGAATAACATTTCCTTTTGCAGTATATCGTTTATCTTCCGAGCATAACAATAATTGGCATTTTTGCCAGCGACTTCTTCTTTTAAAGTCAAAGCTCCCTGATATACCAGATACTGTCCATTCTGATATATCGGACTGTCTTTCTGTAAAACGTTCTCATCAATCCAGACTTTCGGCATCACAAACCCTCCCGGCGGCTGATTGCTCGCCTCTCCGTTTTTCATAAATCCACTGATCTGAATCGCATTTTTTCATCCGAAAATCTTAAATTTTCTGTTTTGTTGTCCGCAAAATACTCTTTGTTTGCATCACTGATCGACACTTGAAGAATTTTCGGCACAATTTCCACCTTTGTCTCCAGAGCTGCCTTTCTGCACTCCAACACGTACGCATCCGCATCGGTCCCTGCAATTTCATACTCCACATCTACTCGCCAGATCCCGACATTTTTGAAACAGCATAGCCACACACAACCAGATCGGCGGCTTCTGCGTCCGGTTTACCTCCTTCCCACTGTGCCCGCACTTCCAGATCTACTTTACGTGAATCGTCAAAGATCTTTTTTCCGTTTTTCGGATATGCCTCGTAGACGATCACTTTTTTCCTGTTTTTACTTTTTCTCTATCGTGATCTTCTTCGCTGGTTTTCGTAACTGCTTCTCTCCTTCTTTCTGTGGCACCTGTTTCCGCTTTCACTTTCAAAATATGAAAGCAAATTATACAGCAACATATTCCCATCAAAAATATCATTTTGCATATTCTGCCCTTTTTGCTTTACTCCATTGTTTCTTTTCGATTGCTCACACCCTGTTTCCATTCCTGTACTTCTTCCTCTGTAATCTCATTTTTCTGAAACCATTCTCTGTATAAATCCATTATCTGCTGCATTTCTTCCTCTTCTTTTTTCTGTTGTTCCATTCTTTCATTTATCGTCGCTTTCTGCGGCACCTTATCTTTTGCTGCACCATCTTTTTTGTGTATCATCCTTCGTTTTTATAAATTTTTCAATCCAGTTTTCTGCATATTGTTCTCCGCCATTTTCCGCATAAAAAAAAAAGTGATAGATGACAGATAATTGCCCTGCGAAACGATGATAAGCTCTCCTGTTTTTCTGAAGATCACTTTCCGTATAGAAGAGAAGCGACATAAGTTCCTGGTGTTCCTGACGATCCATCTGTCCGTCTTCCATGATACTTTCTAAAAATTGCTGATAACCTTCTTCCCGACCGGGAAATAAGAATATTGCTGATTTGTAATCTGATATGTCTTTTCTGACTTAAATAAGTTTGATATAACTGTTCTCGTTTCTGCTCATCCTGAATGGAAATTTCGATGCTTCCAAGTACGGATACGGTAATGATCATCAGAGCTGAAAACAGGCTCATCCTTCTTGTAATGTGCAGATAATCTCTGAATGCTTTTTTCACTTCTGCAACATTTTGAAACCGTTCATCCGGATCCTGTCTTGTGCACTTTTCCAGAATCCGTCCAAGCGGAGAATAACTCTTTTTTCTTTTCCGCTGCTTTTTTTTCTAAAATCCACTGCAATGTCCTGCCAAGAGCGTAGATATCCGTTCTCGCATCAAGACTCCTCTGCTGCTCCTGTTCCGGTGCCATAAATCCTCTGGTACCCATAATGCAAAAATCGTCGTTCTGGAAACCCGCCCCGTCCGGATCAATGAGTTTTAATCTTCCCTCTTTTGTCAGAACCACATTGAAGGTTTTAAATCCTGATAAAGAATCGCCGGCTGTGACATATGAAGGCAGTACAGTGCATCGCACAGCTCTATCCCCCATTTCGCTGCTTTTCTCCCGGAAATTCTTTTTTTTCTCCTGTCGTAAGGATATGCTCTTTCAGGCTCTCTCCTTCAAGATACTCCATAATAAAACAGCACATCTCCTGCTCCTGTAAAGATCATAAATTTTCACAAGTCCGAATGCTCCATACTTGCCCATGCCCGTAGAAGAGCTACTTTCTGTGAAGCCGCAAAGATGGCTTTTGCCGCTCGCAAAGCACCGGTTGCCTGGTGAAACACAAGCCATACTGCTCCTGTCCTCCCCTGTCCTATCCTGCGGATCAGAAAATAACCATGGTGATTCAACAGATGTTCCATTTGCTTTTTGCACTGCACCTGCTCCTGATTTTGTTCTTTCGCCCTCATATTACTCTGATATGGCATTCTCAAATTGTCCGATATTATCTGCCCTGACTGCAAGTCTGAGCCATTTTTTAAAGTTTTCGCATCTTGTTGTTTTAACTTTTCTGTTCTATTATAAAAAGTGTAAAACTCCGGCATTGGAAGTTTTACCATTTCTTTGTAACGTTCTCTTACCGGTACAAGTTGCTCATATGTCCTGCCAATATACAGAAGACTCCTGAGCGGCATATCATGAATAGCTACATCTGCGTATACAATCTGCTTTTGATTCTTTTGTTTTTGCATAAGACTGCCCCTTTCTTTTGTTTGTACGAAGCAGTCTGTCCGAATTCAGTATACACAAACCCAAGCAGTTTTTTTTTCAAGCCGCTTCGCACAGGTTCCTTTTTTCTTTTTTCATTGGATTTTCCTGCCGAACGGCATTGAAAAACAGATTTTTCTTTGATATGTTGCTATTATAATGTAAAAGTGATATAATGTCAACAATAAGTTTTTATGTATGTAAATTATACTCCGTCAGCTGCCAGCTCCAGTCGAAACTGCAGATCTTCTGTCCATTCTTTCCATTTTGGGGACTGTGATTTTTGCCTGAAAATGTACTTTTTTTTTTCCTTCACAAAGTTTTTCTGCACAGTAAAAATAGCCATCTTTTTTTCGCAATAGAACCAGTTTTCATTCATCTGAATGTTTTCTAACAGATCTCTCTGCTGCGGTGCCATGATCCCGTCTGCCAGTACTTTGATCCGCACCTGCACCTTCTCTTCACTTTTTTCAACGGTGACCCAGGCAGATTTTTCTATTTGCTCTCCCGGCTTTACTTCGATATTCTCCGTCTGTTCTTCCTCTTCTTCCAGTAAAATATGTACCGGCCCGTTCATTGTGATATGACGGCTCCTGGCTCCTGCCACGTATCCGAAAAAGCAAAATGCCTGCGGATAACACTCCCCCACAATGCAGCCAAAAATCTATACATTTTTTTTTCTTCTATCTGCTGCCGGTTCTTTTCGATGATACCGCCTTGTTCTTCGTTTTGAATACAAGATCCTTTCTTTCAAAATCATAGCATGTTTCCTTTCCCGGCATGTTTTCTTTCCATGCCTGTCCTGTTTTACATCCTATGTTTTCAAAAAGGACTGCATACTTCTTTTTTGTTTTTTGCCGATCTTTCGAACGCAGAAAACTGCAAAAAAGAGACACCATGACGCTTTTCGCCACAGTGTCTGATTTTATCTTATCTCCGACTAAGATAAAGGCTCCGCGAGTTCCGTGTTTTACACTTCCTACATTCTCTCCGGTGATGTGAATCCAAGTACATGGATACAGCTCTCAAGCACATCTCTTGTCAGCATCAGAAGTGCCAGGTAACCTTTTTTTTTTTCTTCGTTCTCTTCGCTTAAGATCTTGACTTCATGATAGAAATGATTGAAGTCATTTGCCAGCTCATAAATATAAGCACAGATTTTATGCGGTGCCAGTTCTTCAAAAGCATTTTCCATAACTGCATTGAATTTGGACAATGCCAGCATCAGAGCTTTCTCGCTCTCACTGTTTGGTGTCTGGATGGTGATTCCTTCCAGAGAACCGCCTTCTGCCTGATAACGTGCCAGGATGGATTTGATACGCACGATCGTATACAGAATGTATGGACCGGTATTTCCTTCAAAGGAAGTGAAGCGGTCTACGTCAAAGACATAGTCTTTGGATGCCTGGTTGGAAAGGTCACCGTATTTGATAGCAGACAGCCCTACAATCTCTGCAGTCTTTCTTGCTTCTTCCGGATCGGTCTCGTGGTTTTCCATGATCTTGCGATACATTTCTTCGTTGATCTCTTTGATCAGGTTTTCCAGACGCATAACGCCGCCCTCACGGGTCTTGAACGGTTTTCCGTCTTTTCCGTTCATCGTTCCGAAGCCAAGGAAGGTAAGTCTGGTATCATCCTCTACCAGTTTTGCCTTCTTTGCACAGCGGAAACACTGGATAAAGTGCAGTTCCTGACGTTTATCTACCACGTAGAGGATCTCATCCGGATGATACAGTTTCATTCGCTCGATGATCGTCGCAAGGTCTGTCGTATTATAGAGGGAAGCCCCGTCAGATTTCAGGATCATGCACGGCGGGATTTCCTTGGTGTCAGACTCTTCTTTGACATCTACTACAAGTGCTCCGTCATCGATATAGGCATAACCGTTATCTTTGAGGTATTTTACCATATCCGGAATGTACGGCTGTGCATCGGACTCGCCTTTCCAGAGATCAAAAGATACATCCAGACGTTCGTAATTCTTCTTCAAGTCTGTTACGGATACATTCAGGATGTGTTTTAAGATACCCTGATATCCTCTGTGACCGTGCTGAAGCTGATAGGTTGCCTGCATGGCAGCTTCTTTGTAGGCTTCATCTTCTTTGGATTTTCCGCTTGCAGTCGGGTAGATCTCTTCCAGCTCGCTGATGGTAAACGGTGCTTCTGCCGGATACTCGCCGGTAAAGCTGTCATCAAAATATACCAGCTCCGGTTTTCTCTCACGCAGCTCGGTGATGATCAGTCCCATCTGAAGGCCCCAGTCTCCAAGATGTACATCACCGATCACCTTATGTCCTACAAAACGTCCGATACGTTTGATGCTCTCACCGATGATCGCAGAACGCAGATGTCCGACATGCAGCGGTTTTGCAACGTTTGGTCCGCCGTAGTCCAGGATGATCTTCTTTGGATGCTCTGCTTTTTCTACGGAAAGATTTTCATCTGCCTGCATCTGTTTTAAATACTCTGCCAGATAATCTCCGGAAAGCTTCAGGTTGATAAAGCCCGGACTGACTGCCTGTACTTCCTGGAAAATACCGTTTTCCTTCAGTTTTGCCACTACATCATTTGCGATCATGATCGGAGCTTTTTGTAGGTTTTTGCTGCTGCCAGTGCACCATTACACTGATATTCACATAAATCAGGACGGTTGGAAAGCGTCACTTTTGCAAAATCGGCACTGTAGCCGGCTTCTTCAAACGCTTTGACAACCTCTTCTGAAATCAGATCCAATATTTTTTCATATGGTTTTCCTTTCCTCTAAACTGTTTATTTTCCGGTATCCTGCCGGAAACCCTGTTTTTTATTATAATGTTTCGCTTTCTTTTTGTAAAGGAGAATATAAGACCTTCTCAAGGGTAAGTCCCTTTGCCGGTGCCGTAAATCCTGCCTTTTCGCGGTCTCTGACTTCCAGCAGTTCTGCCACGGAGGAAAGACTTCTCTTTTCATTCCAACTTCCAGAAGTGTTCCGGTAAGAATCCGGATCATATGATGCAGAAACCCATTTCCGGTGTATGTGATCACGATTTCCCCTTCTTTTTCTTTCAGATCAATGCTGTAGATCGTCCGCACCGTTGATTTTTCATCCTCCTGTTGGCACAGAAGCTCTTAAAATCATGTGTCCCGGTAAGGATCTCTGCCGCCCGGCACATAAGCTCCATATCCGGCTTTTCTCCGAAATCATAGATATAACGCCTCTCAAATACCTTTTTGACTTCTCCGGTGGCGATCCGGTAAACATAAATTTTCCCGGTGGCATTCAGTCTGCTGTGAAAACGCTCCGGAACTTCTGTCACTTCGGATACGGCAATATCTTCCGGCAGATAACGGTTCAGATACTGTTTCACTTCCTGTGGATCGACCTGTTCCTTCAGATGTACATTTGCCACCTGCCCTTTTGCATGCACCCCCGCATCCGTGCGTCCGGCTCCCTGGATCTGCACTTCTTCCCCGCACATTTTGGACAGAACCGCTTCGATCTTTCCCTGAATGGTGGATCCGGTACGCTCCTGTCTCTGCCATCCTTCGTAACGTGTTCCATCATATTGAACTAATATCTTATAATTCACCGTCACACTCTCCTTTCTTTTTCCGTCTTTTTCGTTCTTTTTCTATCTTTTTTATGCATAATACTTCAAACTCATCATCATTTTTCTTTCACTTTCGTTCTTAAACAGTCAATCCGTCCAATTCGGTCACCGTTTTTCTGTATTTCGTCAAATTCTTTCATAAACGTTCAAAATCTATTCACGATTTCTTCACAATCACAACACATGGATTTCATATTTTCATTTTATTATAATAACTGTCAAAGCAAGAAACACTTTAGACAATTTTTCTTTTTTCATAACTCCTCTTATTTTAACATTTGCGGAATGCTTCGGAAAGGCATTCCGCTTTTGTTTTATAATAAGCTGAAAGGATGTTGGGGGCAAAAGTCCCCAACTATGATGCCTGCGGATTGTTCCGTGCGTCGCAGCTTTCTGCATTTTTTAATATACGGTAATATCTTTCAGCTCTTTTTGCAGTTCTTCTCTTAAAAAGTTCCTCGGCTTCCTCTGCCGAAAGGTTTTCATCCTGATTCAGGGCATTTAAAACCAGGCTCAGGCTATCATGTATCATGCCATCCTGTGGCGTGAGTGCACGCGTTTTGATGTTTGGTATGATGTGATCCATATAGTAGATGCCAAGATCCTGATTTCCGAACCAGCGGCTTTTATAGCTTTTCAGGGACGGATCTTCTTCGTATGGCTTTTTGCCGTAGTCATAAGTCCCATGGAGTTTAGTGTCCTTGCCCCTTCGGTCGAAAGTGTCGCAAATTTCAGAAATTCCCACGCCAGACGTTTATCTTTGCAGGTTTTTGTGATCCCCATACTTGTCCCACCCCAGTTGGCATTTCCCTCCGGTGCACTCATCAGCCCCCAGCGTCCGAGATTTTTCTGCTGCGGATCGCTTGATTCAATGCTGAATTTGACGGACCAGGTTGCACAGGCAGTAAAAATATGCTCGTCTTCCCGAAGTGCCTCATTCCATGCCGGTGTCCAGGCGATCAGATTGTCGGAAATATGCTCGTCACGGAAACGGGTGGCCAGCGATATGGAACGGTCAAAAACGTTTTTTACATCGATCTTTCCGTCACTTACCCAGGCAGTATCAGACTGCTCCTGCGTAAACTGTCGGATATCTTCAAGTGAAAACCACATATAGACCTCACCATTGCTTTTTCGTAAACTTCCTTCCCTTTCTGAATAAACGCTTCCCAGGTCGGCATCATCTCCTCCAGCTCTTCCGGGTCGTCCGTACCGAGATATTTTTTGCAAGATCCCGGCGATACGCCAGCCCAGCCGGCGAGAGTGACTGCTCAATCCCACAGACATTTCCTTTGCTGTTGACCATATGCGGATGCAGATATTCACAAACTTCCGAAAGGCGAAAATTGTACGGTTCCTGCTCAAGCGGTTCCCACATGTCCAGCTCAAACACTTCCCCTCTGAAATCAATGACGGACCAGGCAATGTCCGGAAGCTCTCCTCCAACGATCAGTGCTGTCTCATATTTCTGGGGCAGGTCTTTGTGTTCAACGGAAGTATACTCAAATGTGACATTTGGATAAATCTCCTGAAACGCCTGTGTAACCGTCTGATAGTAGTCGGTATCCCACCCCACATGGTCAGTGTCCCTTCGTAATCTTTCGGAAGTTCTTCGTCAAAAGAAATTTCCTGTGTTTCTTTGTTTTTGCTCTCGGTTTCTGTTGCCTCTTCTTTTTTGCTCTTTTTCCGGTAAAACCACGGTTTGCTTTTTTCTGACATCCGGTCATCAGACCTCCGGTCAAAAACATCACTGTCAGAATCCTTCCGATTTTTCTCATTTTCATCTTTCTTTTTCCTCCGCTCTTTTTACCGGAAGTGTCAGAATGACTGTCGTTCCTTTTCCTTGTGTGCTTTGTATCTCCATTCCAAAGCCTTCTCCGTACAGGTAGCGAATACGGTCACGGACATTCTCCACACCAATGTGTTTTCGTGTCTTGTTTTCTGCCATGGTCTCTCCCTGCTTAAACCGCTTCAGCTGTTCTTTGGTGACACCAATCCCTTCATCTTTTACCATAACACAGAGTTTTCCTCCCTGCTTCTGAATGATGATCCAGATTTTTCCGGACGCTTCCGTCGGCAGGATTCCGTGCAGGATTGCATTTTCCACAAGCGGCTGGATCATGGTTTTCGGCACCAGGCAGTCCTTTAATCCCTCTTCGCATTTTTTACTTCCACCTGAAATACATCCGGATAGCGGTATCTTTGAATATCCAGATAGCATTTCGTCAATTCCAGTTCTTTTTTCAATGGTGGTCTCTACATTTCCATCCCCGACTTTTAAAGTCTCATGCAGCGTATAGATCAGGGAGTGTACGATCTTCACTACATCCTGATTTTTCCGGCCGCCGATAAATATACTACTGTATTTAATACATTATAGAGATAATGTGGATTGATCTGAGAGAGCGTAATGTCATATTCCATGTCACGTTTCTGTTTTTCATAGGCAATACGTTCCTGCTCTCCTTTGTACAGCTCCGTCATCATATCCTGGAAACATTGATATAAAATCTCGATCTCATCGCCGGTATGGACAATGTGGATCGGCTGCTGTTTGCCATACTCCGTGCGTTCCATCTGCTTTGACAGTTCCGTCACCGGACGCACCATATTCTCCAGGATCCTGGAAACAACGAGTAGCACCAGTCCTACACAAAGTAAAAAGGAGAGCACAAAAATTCCAGCACAAAACTGCTGTTTTTCAGAAGATCTGCATGAGTAAGAAACGTACAGAGCTTCCACCCGGTCCCTTCTACCGGTATGCAGATCAGATAACCGTTGGAAGTATGGTAAATGTTCTCCTGATCCAGCTCTTTTTCTTTTATGGCATTCCGCAGCACATTCTTTTTATCTTTCTGATACAGAATTTCCGAACCATTTCCGATCAGGGCAACCAGATCCTGTGTCTCTGCATAAGCCTTCACCTGCGTCAGGAAATATTCCAGGTTCATTTCCTGATAGAGGGTCGCTTTCAGATGACCGTAACGGCGTTTATCGTACATCGGGATCGCATAACAGATCCGCCTTTTATCATTTCCGGTCACTGTCGTAATACGGATTGGAATAAACCCAGTCTTCTTTTTCTGTATACTCCTGCAATTCCCTCTGCTGCAGCTTCTGTTCCAGATAGTCCGTATCCATGGCACTGTAACTGCTTCCGAAAAAGCTTCCGTCTGCCATCTGCAGAATGGACCCCTCCAGATAAGTACGCAGATTGTTATAAAACACCAGCCGTTTTGTCACCTTGTCATACTGGCTCTGCCTGCGGAATTCATTCCCTTTGACGTTCTCTTCCAGAAGGTACTGCAGCTGCTCATCCACCAGAATACTCTGTGCAAACCGGCGGTTATCCTCCGCCTGAAATGCGATCTGGCTGCCAACCTGCATCAGACGGTTTTTTTTTCTTCTTCAAGCCTCTGTTTTCGCACCACCTGATTAAAATATAAATAGCCGATCAGCGTACTCAAAATCATGGAACATATCAAAATCAGAGAAATACTCCGCAGGATCCGCCCTTTTAAATGTTTTTTGTCCCTTTTCTTTCGCTCTGTTTTCATTCTTTCCTCTGTTTTTATATTCCTGCGGTTTCATCCCTACGTTCCGCATAAAGATCTGGCTGAAATACTGGCTTGTGCGGTAGCCGACCATCTGGGCTGTTTCTGCGACCGTACTGTTCTCCTCCCGCAGCAGACGCTTTGCCTCGGAAATTCTTACATTGGTCAGATATTTCAGAAAAGTCTGTCCGGTTTCTTTTTAAAGATCTGTCCGAGATATACCCCGTTCATATGAAATTTCTCACCGAGCAACTCCAGGCTTAACTCCTGCGGATAATTTTTTCGATATAATCAATCATATCCAGCACCGTTCTGGAATAACCAAGCCGGGCTTTTCTTGCACATTTCTGCTGTATGTACGAAAAATTCTTGCAATAATACTGTTCAATCTCACGGATCGTATAAAGCGGTTCTTTCAGATTGATCTCTTTGCAGTTTTCGCTCTCGCACAGTTCCCCGAGCAGATTGCTTAACGAAGGCAGGAGCATTTTGCAGTCTTCCAGATCTTCCTTTTCCCGGATTCCCGAAAAAAATTGCCTCGATCTGCTTTTCCAGCTCCTCTTCTGAACCATAGATTGCTTCCCGCAGTATGCGGATCTGTTCGCCCCAGATTGCTTTCTTTTCTTTTTCCGGCATTTTTTCCATTGCACAGATCGCCTCATCTTCCCAGAACACGGAATAACGGATCTGGCGTGATATGGTGCGGAGTCTCACTGATCTCCTTCGGTGTGATTTCGTAGCTGTAGACCATGTTAAAATGCATCTGCAAACACAGCTCCAGCTGATCTGCGATCTGATGGCATTTTCGCAGGATCAGACTGTTCACCATGTATTTGCTCGCTGTATTTTCAATGCGGTAAAGTAAAATCCAGTTGTTCTCCGTGATCTGCACATCTGCCGCATAAAACACAATATTTTCCAGGCTCTCTTCCAGAATGTTCCGCACAGCCTCCTGCTCTTCTTCGGTCCACCTTGTCTCGGCAAACTCACCCTGAATGACCGGATTACGTTTGTGGAGAAGCAGAAGAAAGAAGCGATTGCCCAGGATGCTCTTATCCAGTTCTTCTGCCGTCACCCGATGGTAGATCAGCTGATTCATAAAATATTTCTGATATATTTTTTCTTATTGCCTGCTCTCTCCAGCTTTTCTTTCACTTCTTCCAACTCTTTTAGAATCAGTTCCGAAGAAAGCTCGTGTTTCAGAAGATAATTGATACGCCGTAGCGAATTCCCTTCTGAGCATAATCAAAATCACGGTACGCCGAAAGCAGGATCACAACGGTTTCTTTGTCTTTTTCTTTGATCTGTCTTGTCAGCTCCAGACCATCCGTTCCCGGCATGCGGATATCCGAGATCACGATCTGCGGATGCGTCCTGTCAAAAAGTTCCAGAGCCTTTTTCCCACTCGTCGCACATCCCACCACATGATAGCCGTTTCTTTCCCAATCCACCATGTTTTTCAGATATTCCAGTGCCAGTACTTCATCGTCTACCAGCATAATATCGGTCATAGCACTGCTACCTCCCTGTATAAAAACAGCCCCGAAAAAATCGGGGCTGCACATTTTCTTTGCAGTTTGTATTTAATTTGCCTTGCCGCTTAAGTATTTCTCGATGTTTGCAATTGCTTCCTGCTCATCTTCACCACTGGCAGACACCATGATGTCTTCCCCTGATGTCAGTCCTAATGTCATCATACCCATGATACTCTTTGCATTGACGCGTCTCTGTTCGCTCTCTACATAGATATCACTTTCAAACTGGCTGGCAACCTGAACAAGCAGTGCTACCGGTCTTGCTTCCAGCCCACTTGGAATCTGAATGGTAATCGGTTTCTTAATCATAATAATTTTCCTCCTCATTATCTCTTAGCGTTTCCGCAATATCGCTTAATTTTCTCAGTCTGTGATTTACGCCGGACTTTCCGACCGGGGTTGAAAGCATCATCCCCAGCTCTTTGAGCGTTGCCTCCGGCTGCTCCAGACGCAGCCTTGCAATCTCTGCAAGTCCCTCGGACAGCTGCTCAAAACCGATCTTCTGCTGAATATAGCGGATATCTTCGATCTGTCTGACTGCCGCACTTACTGTTTTATGAATATTGGCTGTCTCACAGTTGACCTTGCGGTTGACTGAGTTACGCATCTCCTTCAAGATGCGTACATTCTCAAGCTCCATTAAAGAAACATGAGCTCCCATCACGTTTAACATATCTACGATCTGGGATCCTTCTTTGAGATACACTACAAAATGCTTTTTTTCGCTGTACGATCTTCGCGTCCACGCCAAAATCATTCATGATCTCCTGAGGCTGAACTGCTTTTGTGAACCGTCGCACATACGATTTCAAATGATAAAATTTCTGCGGATCACTAATGGAACCCGCCGTCAGGAAAGCACCTCGTATAAAAAGCCCGTCGGCAGCATGTTTTTGAATCACCAGATTGTCCGAGATAGAAAACTGCTCCTCAATTTCCATATCCGCATTGAACAGCCTGGCCGCCTTCAGAATACGTATCGCATCTTCATGGTTCAACACCGCCACCGTATATGTACGGCTTCCTTTTGAAAATGTACCCTGCCTGATTGAAACTTCAACTTCTATATTAAATGTTTTTTCTACTAATGTAAAGTACTTTCTTGCAACATATACGTTTTCTGTCTGGATTTTTAAACTGTAATGGTCTTTTTCGGATATGGAAACACCGCCGCACATGCTGATGATCGCCGCGATCTCGGCAATCTGGCAATGGCGTGCCAACGTCTGGTGTCTGGATAATTCGTCCTTCACTCCACTTGAAAATGACATGGCATCCTCCGTTATTTCCCGATATCTCTGTGCTCGATGCGAATGCCGTAATCATTCTGGAGACTCAGGCTTTCGAACAGCTTATTTGCCAGTGTCACAGAACGGTGTTTGCCGCCTGTACAGCCGATGCCGATGATCAGCTGATTTTTTCCTTCCTGCACATAGTTCGGCAGCAGAAACTGCACCATATCCGTCAGTTTATTTAAAAATACATGGGAAACATCAAATCCCATTACGTAATCCTGCACCGGTTTGTCATTTCCGGTCTGTTTTTTCAGTTCATCGATATAATACGGATTCGGCAGAAAACGCACATCAAATACCAGATCGGCATCCGCCGGAATTCCGTACTTGAACCCAAAAGAGAGTACCGTCACAACCAGGCTTTTAAACTCTCTGCCTTCCACAAAAAATCTTTTCCAGCTCCATATTAAGCTCTCTTGTGAGCAGTTTGCTGGTATCGATGATATAGTCTGCATGACGCTTCAGAAACGCAAGTTTCTCACGCTCCTGTGCGATCCCGCGGTCCACGCGGCCGCCGCGTGCCAGCGGATGGGTCCTTCTCGTTTCTTTATAACGCTTCACCAGCACTTCATCAGCTGCATCCAGAAACAGGATCTCGTATTTCTGACTGGCTGCCGCCATGCCTTCCAGCACATCTTCCAGTTTTCCAAGTGCCTCGCCGCTTCTTACGTCCACGCCAAGTGCCACCCTCTGGATCTCACTTCCCGGTGTGTACGCCATCTCCGCAAATTTGGAAATCAGCGAGATCGGCAGGTTGTCCACGCAGAAATATCCCATATCTTCCAGTCTGTTTAATGCTGTACTTTTTCCGGCTCCTGACATACCGGTCACAATCACAAATCTCATTTAAAACTCTCCCAGTAATTTCACTTCCGGCTCCAGTGTCACACCACTTTGTGCTTTTACTCTTTCCGCCACCTGACGGATCAGTTCGGTGACATCTTCTGCCGTTGCATCGCCTGTATTGATCACAAAACCGCAGTGTTTTCCGATACCTGCGCACCGCCGACCTGAAATCCGCGAAGTCCGGCATCCATGATCAGCTTTCCGGCAAAGTATCCTTTCGGACGTTTGAACGTACTTCCGGCACTTGGATATTCCAGCGGCTGTTTGGAAATCCGCTTTTTCTTCAGATCTTCCATCACGGCACGGATTTCTTTTAGATCTCCGTCTGTCAGCTGCAGAACAGCTTCCAGCACAAGATAGCCTTTTTCTGCAATGATGCTTGTCCGGTATCCCATCTTCAGTTCTTCTCTTTTTTAAGGTTTTATTTCGCCTTTTTCTGTCAGAACCGTGACTTCTTCTGTCACATCTTTGATTTCTCCGCCATAAGCCCCCGCATTCATTACCATGGCTCCGCCGATGGTTCCCGGAATCCGGCTGCAAATTCAAACCCTGTCAGGGATGCTTCCAGTGCCTTTTTCGCTGTCCTGAAAGCAGTGTGCCAGCCTGCACGTACATCCTGTCTCCCTCCACGCGAAGATCTGAAAAATTTTTAAAAAGCTGAATGATCACTCCACGGAATCCACGGTCACTGACCAGAAGATTGCTTCCGTTTCCGATCACATACCATGGCATTGCCTCGCTTTTACATAAGTCTATAATATTTTTTATCTGATCTGTTGTCTGTGGGGAAACAAAATAATCCGCCGCACCGCCGATGCGAAACGTTGTGTGCTGTTTCATCGGTTCGTCTGTTCTGACATTTTCTTTTCCCGCAATTTCACAAAGTTGCTTAAAAAAATCTGGCTTCACATCATTCTCCTTTTCTTTCCAACAATCCGCTCTCTGCGATTGCTTTTACAATTTCCTGCATCACCGGAACCGGTTCTACCAGGGCAAATCGCATAAATCCCTCTCCGAGACTTCCGAAACTGCTGCCTGGCACACCGATCAGTCCTGTTTTTTCCATCAGTTCCATACAGAATTCTTCCGATGTACCATGTCCTTTTGGCACCGGTGCCCATACAAACATCGTACCTTCGCTGTCCGGAACATCCCAGCCGATGCTGCGAAGTCCGCAGCAGAATGCCTGATTTCTTCTCTCATATTCTTCGCACTGTGCAAGCAATGCGTCCTGCGGACCGTTCAGTGCTGCTGCCGCACCGTACTGGAGCGGCAGAAAAACACCATAGTCAAACTGCGTTCTCACAGAACGGAATTTATCTACGATCTTCTGATTTCCAATCACAAAAGAAATTCTTGCACCGGTAAGGTTGTAAGACTTGGACAGAGAATAAAACTCCACACCGACTTCTTTTTGCCCCTTCGTAGCTTAAGAAAGATTTTCCTTCTCTTCCTCCGTAGATAATATCCGAATATGCATTATCATGTAAAATAATGATATTATATTTTTTCGCAAATGCGATCAGCTCTTCATAAAGGCATCATTCGCCGTTGCACAGACCGGATTTAACGGATAAGAAACCAGCATGTATTTTGCTGCTTTTGCCGTCTCTTCCGGAATATCGGAAAGCTTCGGCAGAAATCCGTTTTCACGGTACAAAGGATAAGTACGCACATCCGCACCGCACAGAGACGGACCGATGCTGAAGATCGGATACCCCGGATTCGGAGTTAAGACCACATCGCCCGGATTGCAGAGTGCCCAGGCAATATGAGCCATACCTTCCTGTGAACCGTTGATCGTCATGATCTCTTCCGGCTCAATGGATACGCCAAATCTTCTCTTATAAAAATTCTGCACTGCCTCCAGAAGAAACGGGCGGTCTGTCAGTGCATATTTATAATTTTCCGGATCTTTTGCCGCCTCTGAAACAGCTTCCATGATATGAGGTGCCGGCTTGAAATCCGGTGTGCCGACGGAAAGATTATAAACTTTCTTTCCCGCCTTCACCATCTCTTCTTTCTTTTCATTTAATATTGCAAAATTCCTGCCTGAAAGCTGTCTGCTTTCTTCGAGAACTCAAATTCCATGATCCTCTCCATCTCCTTCTTGTATATCTCCTGTATCTGCGTCCGCCTGATCCGCAGATACGGTTTCTTCTGCTGTTTCATCTTTCTCATCCGCATCTTTTTTCTGCCTGTCCGTTTTCAAAGTCATATTCTTCAAACGCATCACCCGCAGATGAAAGTTCCGGCTTTTTACCTTTTCTGATCCAGATCGCACTGGTCAGCAGGTAAAAAGTGCCACACAGATCAGGCTGATCCAGGTACCCTTCCAGAGTCCTTCCGGCGTATATTCAAACGTGATCGTGTGTGTTCCTTCTGTCACATCAACACCGGTCAGTGCATCTCCGATCATATAATAATCATCGTCTTCGCCATCGATCTTGACGCTCCATCCTTCATCATATGGAAGCGAAAGCATCAGAACGCCGTCTTCGGCCGCTTCCACCGTTCCTTCAAACTTTCCGTCCTCAAATTTTGTGAGCTGTAACTGAGATTTGGCCAGCTCATCATGTACCTGCTGATAGAGTTCCTGATCGCAGGTCCACACTTCCGCTGTCACCGGTCCGCTCTGGTTTTCCTTAAAGGTGCAGGTGACTGTCGCATTGTCGATCGCATCAAAACATCCGAGGTCATACAGATGATCGTTATAAGTGTCATATGTTCTTGTATAATCCGGTGTCGTGATCTCAATGCTGGACACAGATGAGGTCACATCCAGATAAACCTGTTTGCCCGCCGGAAGCACGATTGTATAAGTGCCGCCGTCTTCCATGTCAATCGTCTCTTCCAGTTCAAAAAGATCTTCATCCATACCGGTTGCCATCGTCACGAAATCATTCTGTACCTCAAAATGATCGGTGCTGTCTGTCGTCCAGTCAATAATGTCATCTTTTACCATAAATCCAAGACTCAATGCCCCGCTGTTCTTATACAGATTCATATCACCTTCCTGATCGACTTTCTCCATCTGATAGAGCTGATTGGTTCCGCGGCTCGAGAGCACATATTTTACGCCGAAAATATCATTGACCAGTTTGGTAAATCCATTGTAACCGTTTTTATTCGTTCTCGCCTCAATACCGAGGCCTTTGCACATATCAACCGTAGCTGCCGGCATTGTAGAGGAAAACAGAACCACGCCGTCCGCTCCGATAAACATATTCTCGTCACGCATACGGTTGCTGTCAATCTCGCTTCGATAGAAATTATCCTGATTTCCCTGTCTGCCTTCCTGTCGTTCGGTTGTTTTTCATAGGCGATCTGCTCATCCAGATAGGTACTTCGTCCCACAGTTCCGTTGCAGAATACACCAAAGATCGCATAACTTACCATTTCCACCGCTGCCAGGAAAAAGAAAAGAGAGCGGAAGACCTCCCGGTGCATTTTCCCAAGGCGATAGATCAGCATCGCCATACCATAGAGGATCAGAAGTCCGATGGTGATGCCATACGTATACAGTTCCCGTTCGCCAAGTCCGGTCACTGCAGAATAGATGGCAAACGCAAGCGGTACTGCCATCGCCAGAAGAACCTGCCATACCTTAAACTTATGCATATGCCTCCAGGCATCAAACGCCATCGTGAGCATCAGGAAAATATAGATAAATGCAAAACGGTTCGGCAGTCCGTTCTGTACATGGAAACCATGCCAGATATAGTTGAGCACATTGACATCAAAGCTTGCATAGATCAGTACAAGCAGTGCCGTCTTTGCGATCCGTTCACGCAGCTTGATATTTTTATCCAGCAGATACAGAACAGCCAGGATCAGCGTCACCGTTCCGCAGAATGCATTGACACCGATCTGGTCGTCCGCAATGTTGATCGGTTCGCAGAATGCAAACTGGCTCGTCAGCTGCGATAAATTATTGACAAACAGCTTGATCGGGCTTGGAAAACTGTTCTCCGCAGACTCCGTAATGCCAAGTGCGACATAGGCCGGCAGCAGTACCACGGCAGCCATACCTCCTGCAAGCAGGGCATGCCAGCCGAAATTGACTGCTGAAGTAATGATGTTTTTGATCTTGATCTCTCTTGCACTGATCCACAGAACCACAAAATAAAGGCAGGAAAACAGGCAGAGCATAAAGCCGATGTAATAGTTGCAGTATAATGCATAAAACAGGGAAATGCAGAACAGACTGCCCCTCTCTCCTTTTAAAATCCGCTCGATCCCCATCATCACAAGCGGCAGCATGGCAATGCTGTCCAGCCACATCAGGTTGAAATAGTATCCGATGATAAAGCTGCTAAGAGAAAACATCAGCGAGAACACAAGCGGCATGTAAGTCTGGCCTTTGCTCTTCGTACTGAAATACCAGGCAGAGGTAAGACCACAAAGTCCGATCTTGAGCACGATCAGAAGTGCCATCGCATCCATCATATTTCTCTTCGGGAAAAGCACAATCAGGAAATTCAGCGGGCTCGCCAGATAATAGGCATACGTTGCCCAGAAATTAAAGCCCAGTCCTCCTCCAAAAGAATAGCGAAGGGAACTTCCCTGTTCCAGTTTTTCATGGAATTCCGTAAAAAACGGAAGATACTGGTGGAGTGAATCGATGATCAGCACACCATGATCTCCAAACGGAAATACCTGATTGACTGCAAACGCCAGTGCGATCGTCAGTGCCGGAATGGCAAAGCCGAGGATGCAGCAGTTGCGTTTTACCGGATTTACCGGTGCCTTCTCTTTCCGAGAATACAAACACTTTGCTGAAAATATAGTTCAGCACCAGCACAACCACCTGAAGTGCCAGCTTGGAACCCACTTCCGGAATGCCAAACAGACAGCTCAGAAAAACAACGCCGAACACTTCGATAAACATCGTGGAGAGACGCATTCCGATAAAACTGCCCATTTCCACGGCCAGTTCCCGCACTCCATGCGTGCGGCTTTCAAAAAACAAACTGTTTGTTGACTGCGTATGCAAACAGGATAGAGAAAAGATCGCCAGCACATTTGCAAGCGTCATATCAACCCCAAGTACAGTTCGCAGCAGGGCATAACTTCCAAGATTTACAAATGTCGTACACCCGCCAAAGAAAATATAGCGGATGCCCTGATTACGGTACAATTTTTTTATAAATTCTGCCATATTACCTTCCTTACTTTTTCTGTAAAGCGGATTCTTATGATCCGCCGCACTACGTTTTTGGATGCTTTGATCTTTACACAGAACAAGAACAAAGTCCACGCCCTGATCTTTGCATCCACATCTTTTCCAGTATATATCGACCGGCAGCAAAATGCAAGGTTTAAAGAGCGATGCCCTCCTGCAAAGAGAACGCATAAATGATTTTTTCCTTTACTTCATGCCCGGTCGTCTGTTTCAGTGCCTTTGCATAGTAATCAAGCTGTGCCTGATAGCGTTCTTTTAACTTCTGTTCCTGTCCTTTTAAAACCCGGTCCGTCTTATAGTCCAGCAGAACGATCTGGTCTCCTTCATAAAACCATGCATCGATGATTCCCTGTACCAAAACCATTTCTTCTTTATCCCACTGCGGCCGGATATCCGATGCCGGCACACCGATCACAAACTGTTTTTCGCGATAAAGCTGACCTCTTCTGGCCGCATCTGCCGCCCGTTTCCCGATATCGGTTCGGAAAAAGTGCACGATCGCCGGAATGTTCAAAAGCGATATCTCTTCTTCGCTTATCTGCTTTTTTCTTTTGAAGTTCCAAAAGCTGTTCTTCCACCTGTCGGACCGTATCCGCTGCCGTAAATCAAGCCGCTGCATCACATGATGCATGGCAGTTCCTTTTACCGCCCCGCTCTTTTCTTCTTTTGCCTCCAGAAATTTTGGGACTGTTGCCGTATCTTCCGGTTCTTTTATCAGTACGATCCCCTGATTTTCCGGTTCTTCTTTCTGCTCCTGTATCTGACTTTGACGCTTGATCTCTGAAACCGAACATTTTCCCTGGATCTCCAGCCTTCCTTCATATGGATAGATTTTCGCACTCTCCTGCGTCATCCAGGCAAGAAAAGCGGCATATCCTTCCTCCTTTTCAAAAGGTGATCTCTAAACTGCTGTAAGATCGTATCGCCGTAGTTTTCCTCATCCAGTTTTTCCCGGTACAGGTCATCCACGCTATATTTGCGGATTGGAATTTCTGACTGTATCCCTTCTTCATAGAGCACAGAACGCAGAATCCATTCGAGCATCGATGCGGCATTTTTGATCTCCAGATAAGGCAGCTGCTTTTTTCCTGCTCCGCCGCTCCATTTTGAGAGCGTATCTTCCATTTTTTGAGACTTCCGCTCAAATAGAGCTTTTCTTTTGCACGTGTCACCGCCACATAGAGGACTCGCAGTTCTTCCCCGAGACTTTCCGTCAGCAGAATCTGCTGGATCGCTTTCTTTAAGATTGTCGGTGCCTTGGTCCGAAGCAGCGGATCAACGACGTCACAGCCCACGCCATAATTCTGATGGATGGCGATCGTACTTCTGGCATCTTGCCGGTTAAATGCTTTTCCGAGTCCTGCCGCAAAGACAATCGGAAACTCCAGTCCCTTACTTTTGTGGATGCTCATGATCCGCACCGTATTCTCTTCTTCTCCGATCGTACTTGCCTCACCGAAATCCACTTCATATTTCTGCAGATTTTCGATATATCGCACAAAATTAAACAACCCGCGGTAACTGGTGCTCTCATAAGCTGCCGCCTTTTCTGCGAGCATCTCAAGATTTGCCTTTCTCTGCGATCCCGCCGGCATCGCACATACATAGTCAAAATATCCGGTTTCTTCATAAATTTTCCACAGAAGCTCGTGCATCGGCATATACGGAACACAACTGCGGAAATGTTCCAGCACTTTAAAAACTTCTGAAGTTTTCTCTTAAAATCCGTCGCTGCCCGCATTTTCATACGCCCGGCACGCTTCATAATAAGAAACTTCCGGATTCTCCGTACGGATCTTCGCCAGTTCTTCTGTCGCAAACGTGCCGATTGGAGACGTCAGCACTGCGGTAAACGGAATATCCTGTCTTGGATTATCCAGGACACGCAGAAAGGACAGCACCGTACGCACTTCCAGTGCCGAAAAATAACCGCTTCTCGTCCCGGTGTACGCCGGAATCCCCATATCCGATAAAACTGCCAGAAATTCTTCCGACCAGCCGCTTAAGGAACGCAGCAAAATGACGATATCGCGATATTCTGCTTTTCGATAATGCCTGCTTTCTTTGTCATAGACCAGCTCTCTTCCGACGATCGCTTTGATCTGTCCGCCGATCATACGTGCTTCGGCCTCTCTTGCATTTGTCTCTGTCACCGAATCTGCATCAAAGAGCAGGATCTCACTTCCGGAAAGCGGAGATTTTGCTGCCGTCAGATCATCCGTCTCAACATTGGTGACCAGTTTCGGAAATTCGATCCCGGCATAGAGTGCCGCATTATCATCATATTCTACATTTCCGAGATTCCGGTGCATGATCTTGCGAAAAATAAAATTGACATCAAAGAGCACTTCCTTTCGGCTTCGGAAATTTTTGTGCAGCTCGATCTTCTGATTTTCGGAGTCTTCCGTCGTATAGGTATCGTATTTTTCCATGAAAAGCTCCGGGCAGGCAAGACGGAACTTGTATATGCTCTGCTTTACATCACCAACCATAAACAGATTGTTCTGCCCCATGCTGCATCTGGAAATGCTGGTCAGGATCAGCTCCTGGACCATGTTGCTGTCCTGATATTCATCGATCATGATCTCTTCGAACTGCTTTGAAAAAGCCAGTGCCGCTTCACCTGGCACCACATTTCCATTCTCTTTTTTCACCAGGATCTGCAGTGCCAGATGTTCCAGATCTGAGAAATCCAAAAGATTTCGCTCCCGTTTTTTCTCCGTAAACCGCAATCCAAACTCGGATGCCAGCATCAGAAGCATCTGTGCGGACACTTTTCCCGCCTTCAGCTCTTCTAACATCTCCTGCGGACTCTGGTAAAAATACTGCTCCTGCAAAGAGGCAATGCCTTTTTTGATCTGATCACGCAAAAGCTTTACCTGTTCCCGCTTTTCATCCGATACTTCTTCATCTTTTTTTCTGGAAAGCACTGCAAATTTTCTGATGTTCAGAAAACGTCTGGCATATTCTGCGTAATCATTGCCTTTAGAAAGCTGTTTTAAGATCTCGCCGTCCTGCTCCAGGGCATCTGCGTACATCCACGGTCCGTACGGCGAATTTGCGACTTTCAGGGCTTCTGTTCGGATCATTTCCAGATCATTCAGGGTCTGATCGACCTGCTCACAGATCATTTTCATCCATTCACTTGAGATCAGATCTTCCAGTGTATCAATATCATAATTTTTCTTACATTCTTCCAGCCATTCTTCCGGCCATGGATGACTTCTGGAAAATTCATAGACCTGCCAGATCATTTCGATCAGATTCTCATCATTTTTTCCGTTTGCGAAACATTCCACAAACTGTAAAAAGTCCGTATCGCCCTCCCGATACTTTTCTTCCAGAAGCTCTTCCGCCGTATCTCGCCGCAGAAGTTTTGCCTCTCCTTCATCCACGATGGAAAACGCCGGATCCAGATCGATCAGATGAAAATATGTCCGAAGCACCGACTGACAGAAACTGTCGATCGTCGTGATCTGTGCATGAAAAAGCAGCGTTTCCTGTCTTTGCAGATTCTCGTTATCCGGATCTGCGAGCAGCCTTTTCTGGATTTCCAGTCCGATCCGCTCACGCATCTCTGCCGCCGCAGCTCTTGTAAACGTCACGATCAGCAGACGGTCAATATCCACCGGATGTTCCCTGTCCGTGATCTTCTGCAAAATACGCTCTACCAGAACGGCTGTCTTTCCGGAACCTGCCGCCGCCGAGACCAGAATATTCCGGTTTCGAAGCCAGATGACCTGCTTCTGTTCTTCTGTCCACAGATTTCCCATCAAAAATCCCCTCCTTCTCGCAAAAATTCCCAGATATCATCCGAATCCAGTTCTTTCAGCCTCCGGTAATGCATGCCCGGTATTTTCCGGTCAAAACCGCAGATATCTTTAAATTCACAGTAATCGCAGGCTGTTTTCCTTTCTTTTCATAAGGATTGATCTTTACATCTCCCTCAAGGATCGCACATCCGATCGCCCGCATCTTCTCTTCCACAAATTTCGAAAGTGTCAAAAACTGCTCTTCGGATGCCACGCTCGCATAGCGAGAATAGCTGCCGTCTTTGTTTCTGGCAACCGGAATGACCTCGGATGTTTTCTCCAGACTGTGGTCAAGTGCTTCTACCACTTCACTTTCTGCATTGACAAGACCATTTGGACGCAGCTCTTTCAAAATCCGTTTTTCCAGCTCTTCTTCGCTCTCCCCATGCTTCTGATCCACGATCGGATCTTTCATTGCATAATAGAAGATGCCTGCCGGTTTTATTTTTTTATCCGGATGAATGCGTTGTTCCATCTCCAGTGCCGCATTCAGATAAACGACAAGCTGCATCTGCAGTCCGTAATAAAATTCCTGTAGATCAAACACTTTATTTCCTGATTTATAATCTACGACTTTTACCAGAACTTCATCCTCCGTTTCGTACAGATCAATGCGGTCGATCCGCCCTTTCAGCCGCATCGTCTCTTCGTCCGAAAGTGCGATATTCCCCGCCTTCAAGTCCGAAGAACTTAAAAACGGCACTTCAAAATTGGACGGAATAAAGTTTCCGGCACGCACCTGCCTGGTCAGTGCCCAGATCGTGCGTTCCATGATCCGCTTCATGCGGCGGATCACATATTCATTTCTGGCACTGGAATGCAGAAGGGTTGATGCATAAGCTTCGGAAACCTCTTCTACCGTCTCCGCCGCCAGACGTTTCTGTTCTTTCTCCGGAATGTTAAACCAGGTATATTCGCTCGCCTCCACTTTTCGTGCGTAAGACTCCAGCACCTTATGGAAAATATTCCCCATATCCACCGGCTGGAATACAAACAGATCTCTTTGCGATACCCGAAGACCATAATTCAGAAAATGTGCATAGGAGCACGCCGAAAATTTCTCCAGCCGGCTGACACTGTTGACCAGCGTCTGTCCGTAAAGCCGTTTTGCCGTCGTCTTTGACATCGGCTCCGTCTTTCCATGCAGAAAGGCCGCATCCAGCAGCTTTTTTTCGCCAGATCCTGATATTTTTCCTGTCCTTCGTACCATCCAAACAGACTGGCCGCCGTCTTCTCCACGCTTCCAAGTGCCGCTTTTCTCAGTCCGTCCGCCAGATGCACAATCCCGCTCTCTGCCGTTGTGATCCTTGCAAGCGGATCTTCAATCAGATCTTCATCCTGAAGCGTCAGCTGCGGAAACATCCTTAAAATACTTCCGACCACATAGGAAGGACGCAGCACTCGTCCGTCCAGCCCCATCCTTCCGTAAGAAAGATAAAGCTTTGCCGATGGTTTTGTCAGATTCAGATACAGATAAAACTTCTGGATATAACTGTTTTCCCTTGCCGTCGGTGCCAGTTCCATGCCAAGCTCGGATAAGGTTTCCCGGTCCATATCGGAGAGAATACTGGTTTTTTTCTTCTTTTTCGGCACCCAGCCGTCATTCAGCCCCAGAAAAACAGTACGTTGAGGTCCTTTAACCTGGTACGCTCGATATCGCCGACCAGCACACAGTCCATCGTCGGAGGGATAATGCCAACCTTGGCCTCCCCAAATCCAGCATCGAGGCTTTCGGTATATTCCTGAAGGCTCATCGGCTCATCACCAAGCAGCTCCACCAGTTTGTCAAACAGCTCGATCACTATGCCGTAGATCTGCTCGTATTCTCTTGCAAGGTCATAAGCCTCTTCCTGCTCAAATTTTTCCCGGTAATCCTGCATTTTCTGCTCAATACCATAATGCACCATCAGATCATAAAGTGCTTCTGTTTTCTGACGCACCGTCCCGTCCTTTTCTCTGACCTGATCCACAAAGGCAAGCAGCGGCGGCAGGATCTTCTCTTTGAACGGTTCTTCCTGTTCATCCCACGGCTCTTCCCAGCGTCTGCGGCTGTTGATTCCATTTGCCAGCACATAGTTTTCCAGCCGGTCGATCTCATCCTTTTTAGCCCCGCAAGCCCGGTTCGCAGATAACGGAACATACTCTCATAGCGAAAGCTTTTGGCTGCGATCTGAAGGGCCGCCCGCAGAAATTCAACCAGCGGATTTAAGAGGAGCTTCCTGGTGCGGTCGATAAAACACGGAATGCCTTTCTGCTGCAATTCCTTTTTCATATGGTCACCAAATGATTCCATATCCCCGGTGATCACGGCAATATCCCGGTAACGCAGATTCTCTTCACGCACCAGATGCCAGATCGTCCGTGCCGCAAATTCTGCCTCTGCTTTCGCATCTCTTGCCACATGCAAAGACAGCTCCCGCTCCAGCTTCTGTGAATCTTGGGCTTCATAAATCTGATTGCCCGGTCGGAACAGATGTCTCTCCAGAAAGCGAAGTGCCGGTGCACTTCTGAAACGGATGCTTCCTTCTTTTCCGAGCACTTCCGGCTTTTCCAGCATACAGCCACATTCTTTTGCCGCCCCGGCCAGCTGCTGTATCGTCTTTTTGCTCAGATAAGAGAGTTTATGCATAGAAACCTTTTTCATCGGATCTTCCCAGGCATCCAACGTCACCGTGACATAGATTTTCTCCGCCGTCTGCATCAGTTCCCTCAGCAGCTTGTTCTGAATCGGCGTAAATCCGGTAAATCCATCCAGGGCGACCACACAGCCTTTTAAAATTTCAGATTTTTTACGACATAACAGAGCTCTTCCAGGATCTCTTCCGAAGTAATGTACTTTCCCTGAAGTTCTTCCTGAAATCCCTCATACAGGTTTCGAATATCCTGTAATTTATAAGATAATGCATCTTTTTTTCCCGAACGCAGCTGCTCATCCAGTTCTTCCAGTGAAACATCATACTGCTTCAGCTCAGAAATGATGGATTTGACCTGCGAAATATAGCCGGGCTTGCGAAAATTTCGTCCAAGCACCGTCAGATCATTTTTCTGACGGGATGCCACACGCCGCAGCAGCAGATTCTTTCCGGTGTCCTCCAGAACGGTGTGTGTATCCACCCCGACTTCCTCAAAGATCCTCCATGCCAGACGCAAAAAGCTCTGCACATCAATATTTAAAATTCCCCTGTTTGGATGCAGTTCTACGAGTTCCCGCTGTGTCTGCATGGTAAACTGCTCCGGAACGATCACGATAAACTCCCGGTCCGGCTCCCGTATGGACTGCTCTATGATTTTTTATAAAGTGTATACGATTTTCCACTGCCGGATGGACCGTAGATCAACTGCAATGACATAAGCATTTCCCTTCCTGTGTCCTGTTTTGCCTGATGCTGCAAAGTGGTCCCGCACAAAGTACAGAACCACTTTTTTCACAGTAAGAATGCCGGAGGCATCCTGTTTCCTATCTTGCCTGAAGATGAGTCAGTCTTTCTTTTACCTGATCCATCATCTGGCTGTATTTCTCTAATTTTGCACGTTCCTCTGCAACTTTGCTCTCCGGTGCCTTGCTCATGAAACGCTCATTGCTCAGCATGCCGTTGACACGTGCCAGCTCTTTTGTCAGACGCTGTTCTTCTTTTTTGCAGACGCTCGATCTCTTTGTCGATGTCAACCAGTTCTGCAAACGGCATATAGATGACTGCCTCCGGAAGCACGGCAGATACTGCATCTTCGTCGATGCCGCTGCGGTCTGCCTGAACCGTCACTTCGCTTGCACTTCCAAGGGTTGCAAAGAATACTTTTCCGTTTTCGAACGTATTTCTCACATTCTCGCTTTCGGATACGACAAATACTTTTGCTTTCTTGCTTGGCGGTACGTTCATGCCTGTACGCACGTTTCGGATGCCGCGGACTGCCTCTTTCATCATCTCAACGGCTGCCTCATCCTCTGCAAAATGCCACTCTTCGGTGAACTCCGGCCATCTGGAGATCATGATGGATTCTTCCTCGGACAGCAGCGTGCAGTAGATTTCCTCTGTGATGAACGGCATGAACGGATGCAGCAGTTTCAGTGCATTTACCAGAACCGTCTTCAGTGTCCAAAGTGCTGCTGCCTTTGTGGTATCCCCGTCGTTATACAGACGCGGTTTTACCATCTCGATGTACCAGTCACAGAATTCCTCCCAGATAAAGTCGTAAATTTTCTGTACCGCAATACCCAGATCATATTTATCCATGTTCTCGGTTACTTCTTTTGCCAATGTATTGACTTTGGAGAGGATCCATTTATCGGCTGCCGTCAGCTGATCTTTCGGCATTTCACCCGGAACTTCTGCTTTTCAAGGTTCATCATGATAAATCTGGATGCATTGCATACCTTGTTTGCGAAGTTACGGCTTGCCTCCACACGCTCCATGTAGAAACGCATGTCGTTTCCGGGAGCATTTCCGGTGATCAGTGTGAGACGCAGGGCATCCGCGCCGTACTTGTCGATGACTTCCAGCGGATCGATACCGTTACCCAGAGATTTACTCATCTTTCTTCCCTGTGAATCACGCACCAGACCATGGATCAGTACATGATGGAACGGCACTTTTCCGGTCTGCTCGATCGCAGAAAATACCATACGGATAACCCAGAAGAAGATGATGTCGTATCCGGTTACGAGTACGTCTGTCGGATAGAAGTAATCAAGATCCTCTGTCTTTTCCGGCCATCCCAGTGTGGAGAAAGGCCACAGTGCGGAGCTGAACCAGGTATCCAGAGTGTCTTCATCCTGTTTAAAGTGTGTGCATCCGCATTTCGGGCAGACCTTCGGCATTTCTTTTGCAACGACCACTTCGCCGCAGTCGTCACAGTAATACGCCGGAATCCGGTGTCCCCACCACAGCTGTCTGGAAATACACCAGTCACGGATATTCTCCAGCCAGTGCAGGTAAATCTTGTCAAAACGCTCCGGCACAAAATTCAGCTCGTTCTTTTTCAGAGCTTCGATCGCCGGTTTCGCCATCTCCTGCATCTTTACAAACCACTGCGGTTTGATCATCGGTTCTACGGTCGTACCGCAGCGGTCATGTGTACCGACGCTGTGATTATGCGGAACGACTTTCACAAGAAGGCCCTGGGCATCCAGGTCAGCAACCATGGCCTTTCTTGCCTCGTAACGGTCCATGCCCGCATATTTGCCGCCAGGCTCGTTGATCGTCGCATCATCGTTCATGATGTTGATCTCCGGCAGATTATGGCTCTTGCCAACCTCAAAGTCGTTCGGGTCGTGTGCCGGTGTGATCTTTACGCATCCGGTTCCAAATTCTTTATCTACGTAAGCATCTGCGATAACCGGGATTTCACGGTCGGTCAGCGGCAGTTTCAGCATCTTGCCAATCAGATCCTGGTATCTTTCATCCTCCGGATTTACCGCTACTGCGGTATCACCCAGAAGTGTCTCCGGACGAGTAGTTGCAATCTCTACGAATTTTCCCTCTTCACCTACTACCGGATAGTTGATGTGCCAGAAAAATCCGTCCTGATCCTCATGCTCTACCTCTGCGTCAGAGATGGAAGTCTGGCATACCGGACACCAGTTGATGATTCGGGATCCTTTGTAAATATATCCTTTGTTATATAGATTTACGAATACTTCTTTAACTGCTTTGGAACATCCTTCGTCCATTGTGAAACGTTCTCTCTCCCAGTCTGCGGATGCGCCCAGTTTTTTCAGCTGATTTACGATGCGTCCCCTGTACTCCTCTTTTCCACTCCCAGGCATGTTTTAAGAATTCTTCTCTTCCGATCTCGTTTTTGTCGATCCCCTGCTCTTTTAATTTGTTGATAACCTTAACCTCTGTAGCGATTGCCGCATGGTCGGTTCCCGGCTGCCACAGTGCTTCGTATCCCTGCATCCTCCTGAAACGGATCAGGATATCCTGCATAGTCTCATCCAGTGCATGGCCCATATGCAGCTGTCCTGTTACGTTTGGCGGCGGCATAACAATTGTAAATGGTTTCTTGCTGCGGTCGACTTCAGCATGGAAATACTTCTTATCCAGCCAGTTCTGATAAATACGATCCTCGATTCCCTTCGGATCATAAGTCTTTGCTAATTCTTTGCTCATGTTGTCCTCCTGCTGTTGTTTGTTCTGCACATTAAATCAAATACACTCCAAACGGAATGTTTCAACGAAAAAAAGCCCTCTGCATCATCCCCGGAAACGGAGATTCTGCAAAGGGCGTCATTTACGCGGTACCACCTTTTTCATATACATCACAGACGGATGCATACCTCATTTCCCTTTAACGTCGGGTCACGTGAAAGCTTACTGTCCTGTCCGCGTATACTTATCTGCATACCGCCTGTCACAGAACTCGTTCTGCCCTCCGGCTCCAAAGCTACCTTCCATCCACGCATCCTTAGGTTTCCTTCCAGCCTGCGAAAAACCCTCTCTGAAAGAGCTGTGTATGTACTCCTCTTCTTCCTCGCCTTTGTCCACGTTAATCATAGCGAAGGCAGACGGATTTGTCAAGAGATGACTGTGGATTTTGTTCCGGTGAAATTGATGCGAAAATACTATTGAGCCGGCCAGCAATCCATGATACACTTGACACACAGAAGATTTTGCAATATTTCGCTTTTTCTTTCTGGTGCTAATGATGAAAGGAGTTTTTCTATGCCTGTATTTGATTTCAATAATATCCCGGAACCGGATGTTGTTCCGGAATGTACTTATACCACCTTTGCTTCCGACGAAAATGTTTCTTCCGCAGACAAACCGCTTCTTGTCCTTGACAACAGCAAAAAAGCCTGGAAACATCACTCCTGCGGAACGTTTACCAATCAGAACAAGCGTACCGCTTTTGAATTTAAAGAAGATGATGGTTCTACTGTAATCGCTGATATCAAAAAGTGGATGCCCGCTTTGTAAGCCTGCTCCGCTGGCTCGGTGAAAATCACATTCCGGTTCGTTTATCCGGTGAAAACCGGGAGGGCGGCTATATGGTTTACCGTATCCGCGAGACTGCTTTCGGCGGTGGCACCAAGCTTTCTGCAGAGGATGGTTTCCTTCAGTTCATGATTGAACGTCTGCTTGCAAGCAATGCTCCGCTTCTGGAAGAATGTGAAGACGAAGATCTGGAGGAAGTCGGCGATGAGATGAAACTGACCAGTATCCAGAGCATCACCGACTTTATGATCTGTGCCGGCCGCACCCTGCCGGATAATATCCGCCTGTGGGCAAGAAGAAACCTAGCCGTTGCCCGCTCCCATGAAGTCACACCGGAAGAAAGACGACATGCACAGCGTGCCCTCTCCATGATGATGAATATTCAATGGAAAAGCAACTATTTTGAAGCCATTGATCCAGTGGAAGCACGCCGGATCCTCGATGAAGAACTCTATGGTATGGAACGCGTCAAACAGCGTATCATGGAGACGATCATCCAGATCAACCGCACGCATACGTTACCGGCATACGGTCTGCTTCTGGTAGGACCTGCCGGAACAGGAAAATCACAGATTGCCTATGCGGTTGCACGTATCCTGCGTCTTCCTTGGACTACGCTTGACATGAGCTCCATCAACGATCCGGAACAGCTGACCGGAAGTTCCCGCATCTACGCAAATGCAAAACCGGGAATCATCATGGATGCATTTTCGATGGCAGGAGAGTCCAATCTGGTATTTATCATCAATGAGCTCGACAAGGCTGCCTCCGGCAAAGGAAACGGAAACCCGGCGGATGTTCTGCTGACCCTTCTTGATAATCTTGGTTTCACCGATAACTATATCGAATGTATGATCCCTACGGTAGGTGTCTATCCAATCGCCACCGCCAACGACAAATCCCAGATCAGTGCACCGCTGATGTCCCGTTTTGCGGTGATCGACATTCCAGATTACACACCGGATGAGAAAAAGATCATCTTCTCCAAATTTGCACTGCCGAAGATTCTCAAACGTATGAGCCTCAAAGAGAATGAGTGCAAGATGACAGACGAAGCACTGGATGCTGTAATTGAACTGTTCTCCAACACCTCCGGAATCCGTGATCTGGAACAGGCCGCCGAACATATCGCTGCAAATGCACTGTATCAGATCGAAGTTAACCGTGTTTCCGAAGTTGTGTTTACCGCAGAGATGGTACGCAGCCTCTTACGCGACTAAGCATACATGGAAGATTTATGCATGTGCAAATGATCTGTGCAGAAGGTTTGTAAATGTGCAGACGAACGCCATAAAATAGTTTTGTAAAAATAGTACACCATGATGATTCGAAAACAATCTCCTGACACGCTGCGTTTCCTGTTCGGTTCGCTCGCCGGTTAGCCGCCCTTCGCCTAAACTCGCCTCTTCGAGGCTCAGACAGCGGCTCCTTGGGGCGGCAGCATCGCAACCTCACGACGGAAGCCTTGCTACCGTCAGAGTGATTTGTTTTCGAATTCATCATGGCTGTATTATTTTACGCACTATTTTTTACGATACCGTTCGTTTGCACATTGCTAAAAGCTCCTGGCTTGCCGGGGGTGCTTAAGCGGAACAGTCCTTTCAGGCCAAATTACAAAACACGAAAAAACAGAGACACTGTAACGGTAGTAAATTTCCGTCACTGTGCCTCTGTCTTTTTGTTTTGTACACATGAACGTTGATGCGGAAGGCTTTGGTTCTAAAATCTGTTTGCGTACACTGGCGGTGTGGAAGGCTGTTTCCTGCCAGCGTGTAAAATATGATATGAAGTGTTTTTAAAACTATGGCCGTTCAAAAACGTACAGCAATGTGCAAAATGAACAATTCCCAAGAAGGCACTTTTACGTGCCATTCGGGGAATTCGTTCATTTGCACATGCAATACTATTCTTTTGCAAACACTATTTTAAAATGTGCGGCATTTCAGTTCTTTACACCTGCCAGGAAATCAACGATAATTTTTTATTCCGCATCCAGAAATCCTTCGATCACACTCCAGATTTCTTCTCTTCCTTGCTTTGTTTCTGCGGAAAACGGAATCACCAGTGTCCCTTTTTCTACCTGCAATCCCTGTTTGATGGGACCTGCTTCTGCACCTGGCTTCTCTTGATCTTATCTAACTTGGTAGCAATAATAATCGGTGAGAATCCATTATGCAGAACCCAGTCATACATCAGCTTATCGTTGGCAGACGGCTCATGACGGATATCGATCAGCAGAAAGACTGCTTTTTAACTGTGAGGGATTTATGCAGATAATCTTCGATCATCTTGCCCCATTTCTGCTTTTCGTTCTGCGAAACTTTGGCATAACCATAGCCCGGAAGGTCCACGAGATAAACCTTCTCATCCGCAGACACCATGCCCTGTGCTTCTTTTTTTCTCTCTGCGTCCGGTCACGGCATAAAATTGATGGTCTGCGTCTTTCCCGGTGCCGAGCTGGTACGTGCAAGAGACTTTCGGTTCATCAGCCCGTTGATCAGGGAAGATTTGCCCACATTGGATTTTCCTGCGAATGCCACTTCTATTTGCCCGTTTTCCGGCAATTTGCTGGTAATGCCACAGACAGTTTCCAGTTCTGCATTCTTTACGATCATCTCGTTTCCTCCTGTTTTCCTTTTTGTTCTATTTCTGACTGCAAAGTGCCAGTTCCAGCACTTCATCCATATTTTCCATAAAACGGATATCCAGTCCTTTTTTGATTTCGCCGGATATCTCCTGCACATCCACACGGTTTTTTCTCCGGCACAAGCACCCTGTGCATACCTGCATTTTTCGCTGCCATCAGCTTTTCTTTGAGTCCGCCGATTGGCAGCACTCTGCCCCGCAATGTGATCTCACCTGTCATGGCAACATCTGCACGAACCGGGATCTCCGTGATCGCCGACAGGATCGCTGTTGCCATCGTAATACCTGCGGAAGGTCCGTCTTTGGAACCGCCCCCTCCGGAATGTGGATATGTATATCGTGTTCCCGGAAGAATCCCCGGTCGATGTTCCACTTATCTCCGACAGATCGGATGTAGCTGATTGCTGTCTGTGCGGACTCTTTCATCACATCCCCGATCTGACCAGTTAGCTTGAAATCGCCTTTGCCCGGCATGCAGTTTACTTCCACCTGCAAGGTTACACCGCCGACACTGGTCCATGCCAGACCGCGTACGATGCCAACCTCATCTTTTTCATTGGCTTTTTCTACGTGGTAACGTTCTTTTCGAGATAACGGCTCAGGTTGCTCTCTGTGATGCGGACTGCCGTTTTTTCTCTTCGAGGATCTCTTTTTGCCGTTTTCCTGCAGATCTCGCCGATGCGACGCTCCAGTCCCCGCACTCCGGCCTCTCTTGTATAAGATGTAATCATCTTTTTCAGAGCACCGTCCGAAACGGTAAAGGTATAATTTTCCAATCCATGTTTTCGGATCTGCTTTTTCAGAAGATGTTCCTTTGCGATATGCATTTTTTCATTCTCCGTATAGCTGGATACCTCGATCAGTTCCATACGGTCAAGAAGCGGACGCGGGATCCCCTGCACATCGTTTGCCGTTGCGATAAACAAAACTTCTGAAAGATCCACCGGGATCTCAATATAATGATCACGGAATCTGACATTCTGCTCCGGATCAAGGACTTCCAGCAGAGCAGATGAAGTATCGCCTTTGTAATCGCTGCTCATCTTGTCAATTTCATCCAGCAGCATCAGTGGATTTTTGACGCCTGCCATTTTCAGTCCGTTCGCAATACGCCCGGGCATCGCTCCGACGTATGTTCTTCTGTGGCCGCGGATCTCCGCTTCATCCCGCACACCGCCCAGACAGATGCGGACATATTGTTTGTTCAGTGCTTCCGCAATGGATTTCGCAATGGACGTCTTACCGGTTCCAGGAGGTCCCACCAGACACAGGATCGGACTGTCCCCTTTCTTGGTCAGCGTCCGGACTGCCAGAAATTCTAATACACGCTCTTTTACTTTCTCAAGTCCGTAGTGATCCTGATCCAGCTGCTTTCTCGCTGCGGAAATATCTTCGTTATCCTCAGACATTTTATCCCACGGCATTTCCAGCAGTGTCTCGATATAGCCGCGGATCACGCCTGCTTCAGAAGTATTGCCTGCCGAATTAGAAAAGCGTTTGATCTCTTTTCGTATCTTCTCTTTGACTTCTTCGCCTGCCGTCAGCTTTTCCGTTTCTTCCAGAAAATGCTGTGCATCATCCAGCGTTGTGTCATCGCCCAGTTCTTCTCTTATTAATTTCAGCTGTTCTCTTAAAATATATTCTTTCTGATTTTTGTCGATACGTGCCTTTACCTTTTCCTGAAGCTGCACTTTGATCCGCATGATATTCTCTTCGTTTGCAAGAATCACACAGAGCCCTTCATAGCGGTCATACAGAAAACAGCTTCCAGAATCCTCTGTTTTTCTTCATAGTACAGTGGAATATGGATCGCGATCTGATCTGTCAGATGCTCCAGATCTTCGATCTCCATGATCTGACGCACCAGCTCCTGGCTGATCTTGCCGTTTGCCTGTGCGTACTTCTGAAACAGTTCTTTCAGATTGCGGATCATCGCCTGCTGTCCGACTTCATCGCCTTTTCCCGGATAATCCTGATCTTTGACATCCGGGAACGTTGCAACTTTGGCGTCCAGATATCCGGCAGATGCTTCCATTTCCAGCAATTCCGCACGCTCCAGGCCTTCTACCAGTACGCGTATAATATTTTTCGGTAATTTCACAAGCTGTTTGATCTCCACAACGGTATCAATGTGATACAGATCATCGATCCCCGGATCTGAAGCTTCCGGATCTCTGTGTTACCACAAACAGTTTCTGGTCCGCTGTCATCGCCTGTTCGATCGCCTTTATCGATTTATCCCGGCTTACATCAAAATGCACGATCATCGATGGCAGGATCGTCATCCCTCGCAGTGCAACTGCCGGCATACGTGTTATTTCTTCACTCATTATGCTGTTTCTTCAACTCCATTTTTAAAGCGTCTGCCGCGTTGTTTTGCGGCTGTTTTTTTTTATGTGTGAGGATTGGTTCTCCTGTGCCTTCGATCACTTCTTTTGTCACACCGCAGGAAGCGATCGTATCATCGGACGGTATGCGGTACATCAGATCCATCATAGCCTGTTCCATGATCGCACGCAGACCTCTGGCACCTGTCTTTCTCTCCAGTGTCTTGTCTGCAATGGCCTCGATTGCACCATCATCAAACTCCAGATCCACGCCATCCAGCTCAAACAGTTTTTTGTACTGTTTTACGATGGAATTCTTCGGCTCCTGCAAAATACGAATCAGGGTGTCACGATCCAGCGGATTCAGAGAAACGATGACCGGCACACGACCCATCAGCTCCGGAATCATACCGAATTTAATGAAATCCTGCGGAAGTACTTGTTTGAGTACAGCTCCGACATCCTCCGTCTTTTTCTCCTGAAGTGCCGAATTAAAGCCGATCGCCTTAGTGTCGGTACGGTTCTCGATGATCTTCTCGAGTCCTTCGAATGCACCGCCGCAGATGAACAGGATATTCGTCGTGTCAATCTGGATAAACTCCTGATGCGGATGCTTTCTTCCGCCCTGCGGCGGAACGGAAGCTACAGTTCCCTCCAGGATTTTCAGCAGTGCCTGCTGTACATCCTCGCCGGAAACATCTCGTGTGATCGAAGCGTTTTCGGATTTTCTTGTGATTTTATCGATCTCATCAATATAAATGATACCATGCTCTGCTTTCTTGATATCGTAATCGGCTGCCTGAATGATCTTCAGAAGAATGTTCTCAACATCCTCGCCAACATATCCCGCTTCCGTCAGTGCTGTCGCATCTGCGATCGCAAATGGTACATTCAAAAAGCTTCGCCAGTGTCTGTGCAAGAAGTGTCTTACCGGAACCGGTCGGACCAAGCATCAGGATATTACTCTTCTGCAGCTCCACGTCCAGGTTTCTTGAAGCAAGAATCCTCTTGTAATGATTGTAAACAGCTACGGAAAGTGCCTTTTGGCATCATCCTGTCCGATCACATAATCATCCAGGAATGCCTTAATCTCCTCCGGTTTCAGAAGATTGATCTCCTCATCCACCGTCATGTTAAATTCATCTTCTAATTCTTCTTCCAGGATTTCGTCACAGATTTCGATACATTCATCACAAATATAAACCCCATCCGGTCCTGCGATCAGCTTGCGCACCTGATCTTCTGATTTATTGCAAAAGGAACATCTTACTTTCTGTTCTCCTATTTTTCCTGCCATTTCAAACCTCCAAATAACAATATCAACATCATTCTATTTCAATCGAAAAAGGGGCGTTGCATAACGGCAACACCCCTTCCTTTGTATCTAGTGATTGCTGATCACATCGTCGATCAGGCCATATGCCTTTGCCTCTTCGGCACTCATGTAATGATCTCTTTCTGTGTCTACCTCAATCACGCTGAGCGGCTGACCAGTATTTGCTGCCAGATGCTCATTCAGCTTTCTTCTGGTATCAATGATCTTATCTGCTACGATCTTGATATCAGATGCCTGTCCCTGTGCTCCGCCAGATGGCTGATGGATCATAATTTCTGCGTTTGGAAGTGCAAAACGTTTGCCTTTTGCACCGCCTGCCAGTAAGAATGCACCCATACTTGCTGCCATGCCCATGCAGATTGTGGAAACATCACATTTCACATAATGCATGGTATCATAAATTGCCCATCCTGCACTCACGGAACCGCCCGGGCTGTTAATATACAGATGAATATCCTTTCCCGGATCTTCAGATTCCAGGAATAAAAAGCTGTGCAACGATCAGATTGGCACTTACATCATTTACTTCTTCTCCAAGAAAGATGATACGGTCTTTCAGAAGTCTTGAATAAATGTCGTAAGTTCTCTCACCGCGCGCTGGTCTGTTCCAGGACATAAGGTACTAAACTCATGTCAACACTCCTTCCACTTGCCATCATTGTCTGTCAATCGGCTTATGCTTCTTCGCTTTTCTCTTCTTTTTTGCTTCTACTTCTTTTGCTGCATCTCTTACCAGATCTACTGCTGCCTGGATTGCCAGGTCATCTTTCATCTGATTGATCGCTGCATCGTCCATCAGAGATTTCACTTTGTCCAGCTCCATCTTGTAAGCGTCTGCCATCTTCTGCAGTTCTTCTTCTACTCTTTCATCAGAAATTTCGATATTCTCTGCTTTTGCTACTGCTTCAAGAACCAGGCTGTTCTGGATTCTCTTCAGTGCATCCGGTCTCATCTGCTCGAACAGCTTTTCAGCTGTCATACCTGTGAACTGGAAGTACTGGTCAACGGTCAGTCCCTGTGACTGGATTCTTCTTGCGAAATCGTCTGCCATGTTGCGAACCTGTGTATCTACCATTGCATCCGGAATTTCCATGGTTGCATTTTCAACAACTTTAGCAACAACAGCTGCCTCTTTTGCAGCTTTTTTGCTTCTTTTTCTTTCTGCTCCATCAGATTTTTCTTGATGTCTTCTTTGTACTCAGCCAGTGTATCAAATTCAGAAATATCCTGTGCGAAATCATCATCTGCTTCCGGAACTTCTTTTACGTGGATTTCATTTACTTTGCATTTGAAAACTGCATCTTTTCCTGCCAGATCTTTTGCATGGTAATCTTCCGGGAAAGTAACCTTAACGTCTACCTCTTCACCGATCTTGACACCTACCAGCTGATCTTCAAATCCCGGGATAAAGCTTCCGGAACCAACAGTCAGGTCATAGTTTTCTGCTTTGCCGCCATCGAACGGAACGCCGTCAACAGAACCGTCAAAATCTAATTTAATCATATCGCCCTTTTCAACTGCTCTGTCATCGATATCGATGGTTCTTGCATTCTGCTCTCTCTGTTTGTCAACTTCTGCGTCGATCTCAGCATCCGTTACTTCAACCGGTGCTTTTTCAACTTCTACTCCTTTGTACTCACCCAGAGTTACTTCCGGTTTCAGAGCAACTTCAGCAGTAAAATAAATGGTTTGCCGGACTCGATCTGAACCACATCAATCTTCGGCTGAGATACGATCTGCTCCTCGCACTCGCTCAGTGCTTTGCTGTATGCATCCGGGATCAGCTCGTTTGCTGCATCTTCATAGAAAACACCTGTACCATACATTTTCTCGATCATTCTTCGCGGTGCTTTTGCCCTTGCGGAATCCTGGAAGAGAGATACTTTTCTTTGCTTTCTGATATGCTTTCTCAACAGCAGCCTCAAACTCTTCTGCGGAAGCCTCGATTGTCAGCTTCGCCATGTTCTTCTCTAACTTTTCCACCTGTAAACTCATGATTTCCTATGTCCTCCTTAATTCTATAAGTCAAGCGGATATGTGCAATCCGTTATCATCTTGCCCATAACCCTACGCCGCATCAGCGGTCTGTAGATTTCTTTACATACTTGCAGTCATTCTAGAAGTATAACACAGCACCTTTCAAAATGCCACTGTTTTTTTCAACAAAACCATAACTTTTTTCTAAAAATTTCATAAATCCGGCACTTATACGCCCAGATCCGTCTCAAAACCAGGCAGTTCCGTGCTGTCACAAACCCCGTCCGCAAGGGCATTCTGCCGTAGCACTTCATAAAGCCCGGCCTTTGCAAACTCCCGGTACGGCATGGTGTAAAACACCGAAACCAGACCCAGTGAAAAAATCCCCGCGATCTCCCAGAAAAGAAAGGACAGATCCATTTTCAGCATCGCCATCTTCTGCCCTTCTGACATTTTTGTACTGAGCTGTGCCGCCCTTTTATACTGCATGGTCGGATTTTCCGCAAGAATATACGGAATCAGGCTGTACTCATAATGCTTTATAATGCCCGGTACGACAAGCAACAAACCATGCCCTATGATACTGACTGTACGGTAAAACATCGCCGCTGTCACATGCATCGTATAGTGATTCCGAAACACATACAGAATCATGCCGATGTTGGCTGTCCTTTTCCGGTTGCACATAAAAAAACGTTTGGAACTGACCTTCACCGGATTACCGATACAGAAGATGACCAGCAGACCAAGCACCACGATCACGATCGATGCTGTGACCGCAAAGACAAAGACCAGTAGATTCAGCTGTTTCTGTACAATGCTGATCTTATATTCTGCGATCGGATTGCGGTCTTTCAGATCATCTTTCAGTTCTCGCATCCGCTGCTCTGACATCTCAAGCCCGGATGCATTTTCTGCCTGGATCCTGCCGATACCGATGCCCGCACTGCCAATCCATCCGGTCAGCATCGTCGTCAGAAGACAGACTGCAACCGCCGGCCAGTAACAGTTTTTCAGAAGTTTCCGTGCTTTTTTCTTAAGATCACGTATCGTCCATATCATACGTTATAAAGGATCGAACGGCCAACCTGCTTCGCCGTCTCTTCATCCTTCAGTCTTTTCGTCAGTTCCAGTGCAAATGCGATCGCCGTTCCCATGCCGCGGCTCGTGGTAATGTGCCCGTCTGTTACGACCGGAACTGCAAGCACTTCGGCTCCGGTCAGACGGCTTTCAAATCCCGGATAGCAGACGGCTTTTTTCCCTTTCAGAAATCCCAGGTCACCAAGCACGCTCGGTCCCGCACAGATCGCCGCAATCCCGCGTTTTCCTGGTCTGCCTTTTTCAGTGCCTCCGTCAGTTTTTCACATGCCGCAAGATTCGTCGTGCCCGGCATACCGCCCGGCAGCACCAGCATATCCAGTTTATCCGGATCGCACTGTACGATATCTTCGTCCGTATCTAAAGCGATCCCATGTGCTCCCGTCACTTTCTTTTTCCCATTGATGCTGATCATGGAAATATCGATCCCGGCTCTTCTTAAGATGTCAACCACCGTCAGCCCTTCGATCTCTTCAAATCCATCTGCAAGAAAAATCCCAACTCTACTCATTTTATCCTCCGTTCCGGTATCTGCATACCCTGTTATTTCCTGTTGATCTATCTGACATTCTACCAAAAACAGACGCTTCTTTCCAGTCCCAATCTACTTGTACTTGCACTTTTTGTTTTCTGCGATATTCTTTTTTCAGGAGGTACTGATTTATGGAAATTGAACGAAAATATCTGATCGATGAAAAAAATCTTCCTGCGGATCTTGAATCCTGCCGCAGTGTTCTGATCGAGCAGGGCTATCTCTGCCGCAAACCGGTCGTCCGCATCCGCCGTCAGGACGACGACTATATCCTCACCTACAAATCCGGCGGCCTGATGGCACGGGAAGAATACAACCTGCCGCTCGGTGCAGAAGGTTATGCCCATCTGAAAGAAAAAATCGACGGCAAACTGATCTCCAAGAGACGTTATCTGATCCCTATGGAGAATGGTCTTACCATCGAACTGGATGTATTTTATGAACCCTGCAAAGGCCTGCTTCTTGCCGAAGTCGAATTCCCGGACGAAGCAAGTGCCAATTCTTTCTGTCCGCCCGCCTGGTTCGGGGAAGATGTCACATTTGACGGGCGTTACCACAACAGCTATTTAAGCCGCTGAATCTGTTTACTTTCCTGCTTTTTGCAGAATATCTTTTGCCGTGTATTTCGGCGGTGCGACGCGAATATACCTTTTTGCCAGATACCGCCGTTCTCTGCGGCATCCTCGCCTTAAGAACATCGTGTACCATCTTACAATCATCCGTTTCCACGGATTTTTACTGTTTTTGTTTTTCATTACATAACGCAAATATTTCCATTTCATTCTGTCAATTCCCACTTCTCTTCCTCAAACTCTGTTATTTTCCCCAAACCCAAGGCTTTTATGTTATACTCAACTGTGAAGATGTCAGGCGCAAACGTCCAAAACCACGATATGTCTGCACAGGAGCCGTTTTATGGCTTAATGGCATTTTTCACTGCATCATCATTCAAGTCGAACATACGTGAGACTTGGTATGCGATTTTGGTCAGCTTTGCTGACATTTACCTAACAGAATCGCTGTGCATCCTCGCGGAGCGTTTATCTTAGTCGGAGATTGCACTCCCACTAAGACAAATTTGTTGCTCGCCACTTATAGAAGTTGGAGTCTTCTCCGACTAAGATAAAAATATAATATATGGGAGGTTCTTCATGAACACAAACGATCTTGCAAACCGTCTGAAATTTCTCCGTGCAAAAGCAAACTACACACAGTCCTATGTCTGCTCAAAAATCCATCTCAGCCGTTCTTCCTACAGCAACTACGAAAACGGCCTGCGTGTTCCACCTCTGGATATACTGAAGCTTCTGGCAGAATTTTATGATACCTCACTTGACTATCTGGTCGGCATGACCGACTGTCCGGAGAAATACCCCTTTGCCAGTGCCGAAATGTATCTCCTCTTTGCAACCTGCCAGGATATGGCCTCCCCGGCACTGAACGAAGTCTTATCTTATGCCTGTTACAGAAAACAGATGGAAAAACACTGAGCCATTTCTTTTTATAATCTTTTGTTATTATAATATCTTTTCTCTTGTTTTGCAATATGTGGCTTTGCAAAATGAACCTGCTGAGCCTTTTTATTCTCATTTTTCCCATATAAAGTTTTGGCGGAGGTATCAACTCATGTCAAACACAAATTATCCCAGACAACTACAGCAGCTTGGGCTAAATATCGCCCGTTACCGCAAACTGCGCGGACTCACACAGGAGGAACTTGCCGCCCTGATATCGATGAGCCGGACACATCTGAGCAATCTGAAGCTCCGGGAAAGATCACTTCGATCTCCCTTGAAAAGCTGTTTACGATTGCAGACGTTCTGAACGTTTCTCCCGCTTCTCTTCTGTCTTTCGACTGATTTTCGAAGTTTTGGCATCTTTACCTGTTCTCCCCATATATTTTACAGGTTATACTTGTTTTTATTATAACAGCTGCCTCTGAGCGATACAAGTATAAATTGTATGATATTGGAGAAGGAGAGGTTACAAATGAAAAATCGCATTCGTGAATTACGTGCCGAAAAGAATATCACACAACTTCGCCTCAGTCTGGAGCTGGAAGTATCTCAGGAAACCGTCAGTGCGTACGAAAACGGAAAGCATCTGCCAAGTCTGAAATCTCTGATCAAAATGGCAGATATTTTCCATGTCAGCACCGATTATCTGATCGGACGCTCTGATGTAAGAAAACCATCCGCAACAAGTCCTCTTCCCAACGAAGACATTGCACTGCTTGATTGTTTTCACGATCTGGATACGGTTGACAAAGCAAGGCTTGTCGCCTATGCTCAGGGATTGTCCGACAAATCCCTGAAAGATTAGGGGCAAAAAGAACACGTTCGCTTCGCCGGAAGATCCGGTAAAGTGGGCGTGTTCTTTTTCTTATGCATCTAAAAATAATGTCTCATAAAGTTTTAATCCATGGAGATGCTGGAAAAATCCGGTGTTCCAATCAGGTCAAACGGGGTGCTCTGGTATACATAGTAATTCAACCAGTTAGTATAGAGGTTATTGGCATGGGCTCTCCACAGAAGGAGCGGTCTGTTTTTGCAGTCGTTATTTTCATAATAATTTTTCGGCATCTGGATATCCATTCCTTTTCCAAGATCCCTCTTATATTCGCCATCCAATGTCACGCGGTCATATTCCGGATGTCCCATGATAAAAATCTTTCTTCCGCCGTCTGCCATACCGAGGAAAAATCCTGCCTCATCGGACTCTGCAAGAATCGTGATCTCCTTTGTCGCACGGATGTCATCGATGGAAACTTCAGTATGTCTGGAATGTGGTGCAAGAAAGACATCATCAAAGCCACGCACCAGCGGGATCTTGCGGTTCAGCACGCGATGCCAGAACAGACCGAACATTTTCTGCGGAAGCTGTCTTTTCTTCAGACCGTAAAAATGATAGAGAGATGCCTGTGCCGCCCAGCACAAAAGATGGTAGAGGTTACATGCGTCTCACTCCAGTCCATGATCTCCGTGATCTCTTTCCAGTAATCCACCTCTTCAAACTCCATATTCTCGACCGGTGCACCGGTGACAATCATGCCATCGTATTTATTTTCTTTCACATCCTTAAAATGCAGATAGAATTTATTCAGATGGCTGGTAGAGGTATTCTTGGATTCGTGACTGTTCATCGTTAAAAAGGTCACATCGATCTGGAGCGGCGTATTGGAAAGGGATCGCAGAAGCTGCAGCTCGGTCTCTTCTTTGAGCGGCATCAGATTCACGATCAGGATCTGGATCGGACGGATATCCTGATGCATCGCCCGATTCTCATCCATTACAAATATATTCTCTTTTTCCAGTATTTCTTTTGCGGGCAGATCGCCCTGAACCTTGATCGGCATGATAATTGTCCTCCTTCAGTGTTTCGTTTTCTGTGGCACCGTCGTCCTATTTCTACATAAGCGGTGCAAATACACGCAGGATACTTCCTGCGATCTTGTCAAAAGCTCTTTTGCTTTTTGTAATCTTCCTGTGTGATCTTCTGACATTTTTTCAGTGTTTCCTGGAAATCGTTCTCAACCGCCGGGATTTCACTGTTCTCATAAAAAAGCTGCACATTCAAAATGAAGATACAGGCTGCGATAGTCGAGGTTGATCGTGCCGACGACGGCCTTGCGGTCATCGCTTGTAAATACTTTTGCATGCACAAAACCCGGTGTATATTCATAAATCTGCACACCGGCATCGAGCAGTTCATTGTAGTACGTTTTCGCCAGGACGAAAGCATACCATTTATCTGGCACGTGCGGCATAATAATGATCACTTCCACCCCTCGTTTTGCCGCAAATTTCAAAGCTGTCATCATCTCATTATCCAGTATCAGGTAAGGTGTCATGATATGTACATACCGTTTTGAGGTATTCAGAATATCCATATACACCATTTTTCCTACGTGTTCTCCGTCAATCGGACTGTCGCCGTAAGGAATCACAAAACCTTCGCCGGAATGTTTTTCTCTTTCGTATATGACATCCAGATACGGATCAAACTCTTCTACTTTTTCGCTTTTGGCCACGTTCCACATCTCCAGGAACATCAGCGTAAAGCTTCGCACTGCGTCTCCTTCCAGCATGATCGCCGTATCCTTCCAGTGCCCAAAACGGATCTTGCGGTTCACATATTCATCCGCCATGTTGATGCCGCCGGTAAATGCCACTTTGCCGTCGATCACCACGATTTTTCGGTGATCGCGGTTGTTCTGATGTGGGACAGAGCCGGCCGGATCGGTGAAAACACACGGCAGGCAATCCCTTCCTGTTCGAGTTTTTCGGGTAATTCGGCGGCAAAAGCGATACCGTACAGGTACCATCATACATGAAACGCACTTCAACGCCCTCGGCTGCCTTTCGTTTGAGCACTTCCAGCACCCGATCCCACACGTAGCCTTTCGCCACAATAAAATACTCCATGAAAATAAATTTTTCTGCTTTTTCCAGCTGACGGATCAGTTCTTCAATCTTATCTTCCCCACAGCTGAAGTATTTGACGCCGGTGTTTTCATATGCCGGAAATCCGCCGTATTCACAGACATAATGTGCCAGCGATGCGACCTCAGAATCTTCTTCTTTTGAGCTGCTCCTGCACAGCTTCATCCTGTGTCCAGTGTTTCTTCGTCGTTTCGTGCATGTGCTCCAGTCTTGCATTGAGCCACCGCACTCCGACCTGAAACTCCACAAAAATATAGAGCAGCACACCAAACACCGGTGCCACCAGCATGATCGTCATCCATACCATCTTAAAAAGCCGGATTGCTCCGATTATTTGTTAAGTAAATAACAAGAATAACTGCTCCCGCCTTCACGACAGAATCGATGAAATACATCTTACCCTGCAGATACGTGTATCCCGCGATCAGAAAGCCAAACTGCAACAGGATCAGCAGTATGATAATACCGGTCCTGCCGAAAATCACACTGGCAATACTGCTTTTTCCTTTTCTACCCTCGTCTTTGTCTGAATCGTCTGTACCGACTGCTTTTTTTTTTCTCTGCCATGCTATTCTCACCTCTGTTCCAGCATACCAAGGAAATCTTCTTCTGAAATGACAGGTATCTCTAATTCTTTTGCTTTCTTGTTTTTTTGAAGTAGATGACTGTGTGTCATTGTTGATCAGATAATCCGTTTTTGAAGTGACAGAACCTGTGACTTTCCGCCTTTTTCTTCAATTTTTGCTTTCAGCTCATTGCGGTGTGCAAAATGAATCAGTGAGCCTGTGATCACAAAATTCTTGCCTGCAAAGATCTGTTCTGTTTCATTTGGCACATATTTTTCCAGATGGATCTCCTCAAGCAGATCATCCAGCTGCTCTGCCTTTTTCGCATCCCGAAATAATCGGCAACCGCTGCTCCGATCACCTCTCCAATGCCATCTATCCCCGCCATCGTCTCGGCATCTGCAGTGCGGATCTTTTCCAGGTCATAATCAAACGCCTTACAGATCATCTTCGCATTTGCAACACCGATATTCGGGATTCCAAGGCTGTAGATCAGCCGCGGCAGTGTCGTATTTCTTGCCTGCCCGATTCCCGCCATCAGTTTTTCGTAGGATTTTTCGCCAAATCCTTCCATCTCAACGATCGCATCTTTATATCGGGAAAGCCGGAAAATATCTGCAAATTCATGGATAAATCCGCTTCCGATAAATTTTTCCAGAGTCGCTTCGGAAAGTCCGTCGATATTCATCGCGTCCCGGCTGACAAACAGCGTAAAAGATTTGATCTTCTTTGCCTGACACTCCGGATTGGTGCAGTATAAGGTCTCCACATCTGCCGTCCTCTGTATCCTGGTTACGCCGCCGCACACCGGACAGTTCTGCGGAATCTCTATGTTTCCGCTCCTGGTCAGGTTTTCTGCAATCTGCGGAATGATCATATTGGCTTTATAAACCTGAATGGTATCACCGATGCCAAGCTGCAGTGTCTTCATAATGCTGAGATTATGGACGCTAGCGCGGCTCACAGTGGTTCCCTCCAGCTCAACCGGTTCAAAAACAGCCACCGGATTGATCAGCCCTGTTCTTGACGGGCTCCATTCGATCTCCAGAAGATGGGTTTCTCTGATCTCATCTGCCCATTTGAATGCAAAGGCATCTCTTGGAAACTTTGCCGTCCGTCCAAGGGAAATGCCATATGCGATGTCATCATAGATGGCTACCAGTCCGTCCGACGGAATCGGATTGTTCTCGATTTCTTCTGCAAACCAGGCAACTGTTTTCTCCACAGTCTCCCTTGTCACCATTTTGTGCTCTACCACATCGAATCCCTGCTCCGAAAGCCATGTAAACTGCTTTTCTCTGGAATTTTCAAAATCCACGCCGTCCGCACGCACCAGGGAGAATGCAAAAAACTGTACATGGCGTCTGGCAGTGATCTCATTGTTCAGCTGACGCACGGACCCACTGCACAGATTTCGCGGATTTTTGTATTTTGCATCCACATCTGCAATCTCTTCATTGATCTTCTCAAAATTTTTATAAGAAATAACCGCCTCTCCGCGAAGGACCAGCTCGCCCTTATATGGTATCGTAAGCGGAAGATTTTTAAATACTCTGGCATTATTGGTGATAACTTCCCCGATCTCACCGTTTCCGCGTGTGACTGCCTTAAAAAGCGTACCTTCACGGTATGTCAGTACGACGGTCAGTCCATCCATTTTCCAGGAGAGCAGCACTTTATGGGCACCGACAAAATCTTTCAGCACTTCGACTTCTTTTGTCTTGTCAAGAGAAAGCATCGGCTGCTCGTGTCGCTCTTTCGGAAGCTCTTCGAGCACTTCATAACCGACCTGTCTGGTCGGACTTCCTGCCAGGACGATCCCGGTCTCTTCTTCCAGTTTCTGGAGCTCGTCATACAGCCGGTCATACTCAAAATTGCTCATGATCTCACGGCTTTCCTGATAATAGGCTTTCCCTGCTTTTGTCAGAAGCTCTGTCAGCTCCTTCATCCTCTCGCGTTTTTTGTCCATGTTCCCCTCCTGCTCTTTCCCGCTTTTTACTTCCTGCCCGTAACTGCCGGTAAAGTTCCTGCATTTCTGCTTCCGTCACATCCCGGTACTGTCCTTTTGGCAGATTACCAAGCTCAATGTTCATAACCCTCACCCGCACCAGTTTCTTCACACGACAGCCACAATACTCGCACATACGGCGGATCTGTCGGTTCAGTCCCTGCGTCAGAATGATACGGAAGCGGTATTTTCCGATCTTTTCCACCTTGCACGGTCTGGTTCTGGCATCCAGAACCGGGATCCCACCCCGGCTCATCTGCTCGACAAATTCTTCTGTGACCGGTTTATCCACCGTCACCAGATATTCTTTTTCGTGATAATTACCGGCACGCATGATCTGATTGATGATATCTCCGTTGTTTGTCACCAAAAGCAGTCCTTCGGAATCTTTATCCAGCCTTCCAACCGAAAAAACGCGTGTCGGATACTGAAGCACATCCTCCACGGTCACATCGTTCCAGCGTCTGTCCGTCGTGCAGACTACGCCCTCTGGTTTGTGAAACGCCAGCAGAACCATTTTCTGCCCTCTGCTGCATCGTTTTCCGTTGACGGTGATCTCCATCTCGTCCGTTACCTTCCTGCCATTTTTCTGCACGCACGCCGTCCACAAATACTTTTCCTTCTTCGATCAGGCGGTCTGCTTCACGCCTTGAGCAGACGCCCGCCTCACTTAAATATTTGTTCAGCCGCACTTCCTGGTGTATATCTTTTTCTTCGAACTCTTTTCTTATGCGATTTTCTTTTTTGCCGGCATGTTCTTCTCTCCCGCTCTTTTAAAAGTATAGTACAGTATAACACGTTGTACAACTGCCGTCAAACACTCTCTTTTATCCGTTTTTTGCACTCTTTTTTTCTTTTTTCCGACAATAGTTCTGCAAAATCCGAATATTCTTTTTCTTCAAGATTTAAAAATTCCCGGACAATCGTTTCAGACTCTTTTCCGCAAATTTCCAGCTTCTGCGTTGCTTTCTGCATATCACTTCTGCGAAGCCGTTCTTCTTTTGCCAGCATATTCGCCATATATCCGGTATTTACATTTAATGCCGTCTTCGCCTGCAGCATTCCCCACCGCTTCGCCCGCTCCATCACACCAAGCAGCGGCGGAACATTTCCCGTCTCAAACAGACAGTTTGCCGCCTTTTCTTTGATCCCGGAATAGCCTGCCGCCGTATGTTCAGATCCAGTGCCAGCTCATCGTCATAGACCTTTCCCAACACAGTATAAATATCCTGAAGCGACCTGCTCGTATTTTTCACAATGGTTTCCAGTAACTCCTGTTCCGCATAAGAAATCATATCCTGCCTCCTTGCATCATCTCTCTGCCTTTTTGCTGATTTAGGATATGCATTTTTCTTTTTTTTCTATACTTCAGCTTTTCATACTGCACTCATTGAATCTGAGCATGCTGTATTCTCTCACAGTGAACTGCCCATTGTCTAAAGCCAATGGGCTTTCTGCTTCATCAGACCTCGTAACCTACTATCTCCACAGGCGTTCATTCGGGCAGTCCCTGCCCTATATTGTTATTCCTTTTATGCTATTCGTCTTAATCCTTCTTCCAGTATATTTTTTGCTGCGTTGATATCCCTGTCATGATTTGTTCCACAGACAGGACATATCCATTCCCTTACGGATAGATTTTTCGTCTCTGTATTTTGGTATCCACAGGCTGAACACAACTGACTGCTGGCATAAAATGTATCTATTTTGACATATTTCCTGCCATTCCACTTTGCCTTATATTCTAACTGTCTTGTCAGCTCATACCATGATACATCACTTATAGACTTTGCCAAATGATGATTTTTTACCATGTTTTTTATCTGCAAATTTTCCGAAACTATCACTTGGTTTTCGCTGATAATCTCATGGGACATCTTGTGCAGATAATCTTTTCTGGTATTTGTTATTTTTCATGGCATAATGCTATCTTTTTCTTTGTTTTGCAGTAATTTTGACTTCTTTTTCTTTTTATGGGCTAACTGCCTTTGCAGTTTCACCAGTTTCTTTTCGTATTTTCTGATGATTTTTGGATTTTCGTATTTCTTTCCAGCAGAAGTAATACATAACTCCTTAATACCTAAATCTATTCCTGTATTTTGATTTGTATGCGGCAGTTCCACGTGTTCTGTTTCCACTAAAATTGATACATAATACTTTCCACTCGGAACTTGTGATATCGTTGCCGATTTTATCTGTCCGATAAAATTTCTATGCAGTTTTGCTTTTATTCCTTTTAATTTAGGCAGTTTTACTCTATTGTCCTCGAAATCTACTGCTATATTGCCATTCGTAAAATTTGTTGTATATGACTTATGATTATCGTGTTTACTCTTAAACTTCGGATAACCTGCGTGTTCCTTGAAAAACTTCTGGTATGCAGCATCCATGTTGTAAATCGCATTTGTCAGAGCAAATTTATCCACTTCTTTCAGCCATTCATACTCTTTCTTTAATTGTCTGTTGCAATAATTGTTACAGTCGGTTTTACTAACTGATTTTTCTCTTTCTCATATACTTCTTTCCGGTATGCCAGTGTCTGATTATATACAAAACGGCAACAGCCAAATGTTTTTGCAATCTGTATTTTCTGCTCATTATTAGGATATATTCTGTATTTATATGCCTTTAACATCCACCGCCGCCTCCTTTAACCTTGATTTTCTATATACTTTTTCAGCATTTCTTTCGATACATTTCCTACACTGCATGCAAAATATCCATCTGTCCAAAAGGTATGTTCTTTCCAAAATTGTTTTCGTAAATATTGGGGATATCTTTTCCATATATGGTATGTTGTATAGCTCTTCATCAGGTTTACAATCTTACTAATAGACATTGTTGGTTCTGTCTCTATCATATAGTGAATGTGGCCTTTATCTGTTTCCATATATCTTATTATCACACTGTATCTCTGACATATCTCATACGAAAACTGTTTTATATCATCTGATATCTGCCTCGAAACCAGTAATTTCTTCCTAATTTTACAGACAAAAATAATGTGATATTGTAATAGGTATTTGTGTCTGTTTTTAGATTTCCATATTCCCATGCCATGAGTATACAATAATTTCTGATTTTTGGCTACCTTGACCCACCGTCTAAAGCCAGTGGGATTGCGGTAGCCTTATTGATTCTGGTCAGCTTTGCTGACATTCACAATCCGCTTCTCTGCGTTCAAAAAAAACATCCTCCCCGCAGGAAGGATGCTTCTTTTACTTCACATCTTTCAGATATTTGTTTAATACATAGCCGGTCGCTTCGCCATATTTGATTTCTGCCCATCCATTATCCAGAACTCTGACTCTGGTCACTTTGTCACCTTTGTCAAGCATACCGATAATCTCTGCATCTTCGGAAGAATCTGCACGGACATTCAGCACATCTTTTGCTTTCATGACTTTATTGGCTTCCACACCGCTATCTTCTGCATCCGGAATCGTAATCTCTGTCTCCGGCTGATCCATCTCCTGGACAATCTTCTGAAGCTCATCGTTGCCGGAAACGATCTCCTGATACTTGTCATTTACATCTTTGATAAGAGCCTGTACATCGGAATTCTGGATTACTTTCTCGATATAATCGTTGGTGTCCTGATCAGACTTCCAGTCAGCAACACACAATCCGCCGTTCTCATCTGGTTTCAGATACAGACAGACCACACTCGGAACCAGTTCCTCGACATCGCCTACTTTTTGCTTCATAATAAGCAAATACAACATAGGAATTGTCCACCGGACCTTTCTTGGAATACACAGCAATATTATTATAGCTCTGTATGATAGAACTCTCAATTTTCTGCTTATCGCTGTCACTTAAGGACTCTGTCATGCCTGACAGCGTATCCAGGTCTTTGTTGCCCATTGCTGTATAATATTTCTGCACAGTCTCAAGAACGGTCAGATCATTTTCTGTTAAAGCCTCTTCCGTCTCTGTCTGAGCCTGTGTCTCTGTGCCGGTCTCAATCGTCTGGCTTCCTGTCTCAGAATCTGATGTTTTCTTTCCGGAACCACCGGTCAGCTTCACTGCAAACACAATGACGATACCGACCAGTACGATTGCCAGTCCGACCAGGATATATCTGAGATTATCTGACAGCCATTCTTTTAAACCACCCAAATTTCTACCTCCATTTGCTGTTGCGGTTTTTTTCAAATATAAAAAACGCATCTGGAGGGATTCGAACCCCCGACACATGGTACCGGAAACCATTGCTCTATCCCCTGAGCTACAGGTGCACATTTTATACATGAATGCTTCCGCACATACTCATGTAAAATCTTTCTTTTGGAAAAATTCTTTTTTACTATAACATGTTTTTTTTTCAAAAAGTAAAGCAAAATGGAGATTTTTCAGTAATCAGTGGGGAAAGCCATCGTTAAATGATGCGTTTTGGCATCGTAGTGGTAGACCTGATCTGATAAAACCTCTTCCAAAGGCACCTGTGTAAGATTGATCTCACGCACCATGGAAAGCAACTCTGCGGCCTCCGGTGCTGCTTCTTCCGGAACCAGAATGCACTCGTGAACGCTGCTTGGCAGCACATAGAACGATCCCTCTAACAGTCTGGCTGCTTCCTGAAGAATATGGTCATACAAAAATGCCGCATGCCCCAAGACAGCGTTTCTCATTCGTCATCACGTACATCGGAATCTCTTCCTTCAGAAAATCCAGTTTTTCCCCTTCCGGAAGCATCTCCCTGATCAGCTCTGACATTTTATATACATGCATCGGCTGCTTTTCTCTGGTGTTTTCCCCTGGCATATTCCCACAGTTCTTCTTTTGTGACCTCCCAGAAATCCAGATGCTCCTGACGGATCAGGATACTTCCGCTGCCAAACATCTCATTCTCAAGCACGTAATAAAAAGACAACCGCAAGATCCAGATAAGGAATATACGGTACTTCCGCAAGCAGTTTTTCGTTTCGCCCTCTGCCGATAATTTTGCAGAAGATCTCGTTCTTTATATTATCAAATTTCAGAAAATGTCCTGCATCCAGCGATGTATTGTTTCTGCACTCCTGATAGATATGCTGAACTTTCTCCGCAAGCTCCGGAATCGTCGCACCATCTCTGAACGCATGATAGTAATCTTCAAGATAAACAGAAGGGGATACATCATAATCGTTCTCCCGGATCAGAAAACAGTCTTTGGTAACTCCATTATTTTTCGTAACTTTATGAAACAGAATCGTCGCTTCCCCAATGCGGCTTTCTATTTCCTTTGAAGATTTTCGATAAATTCTTTGTAACTCATACACAGTCCTTTCCCTGCCATGCAGAAAAGCCCGGTTGAATGGATTTTTCTTTGTAAATTTACCGTTACATATTAGCATAATTTTTATCATATTGCAAGTTAGTTTTAAATATTTTTTGATACATAAAAATATGACTAATCAGAACGCACTATGTAAAATAAAAAAATACCGTGCAAAATAGAAAAAGCAGTACATAGAAAACAGAACGCCATAACAATACGAAAACAATCTGCTGACACGCTGCGTTTCCTGTTCGGTTCGCTCGCCGATTAGCCGCCCTTCCGCCTAAACTCGCAGCTTTGCTGCTCAAACAGCGGCTCTTCGGGGCGGCAGCATCGCAAACCTCACGACGGAAGCCTTGCTACCGTCAGTGCGATGTTTTCGTATCGTTATGGCTGTGCTGTTTCACATGCTCTGTTCATCGGATTCCGGCCGGAAATATCTTTCTGCATAGATACCCCTGTCCAGCCAGAAACTTTGGGCAATGTGCAAAATGAATGTCACATTCGAACATTTTCATATAAAAACAAAACAACCGGATGCGAAATGTAAAGGTGCTGGACAGCAAAAGGCAGCTGCACAGTGACGGTAGCAAGGTTCCGTCGTGAGGTTTGTGTCTAGTTTCCGCCGCCGAGCGGTGTCTGAGCAGCGAAGCTGCGAGTTCCAGCGAACGGCGGATCATAGACGGCACAAATCGAACAGGAAACGATGCGTGTCACGTGCTCTGCCTTTTTATTGGCCAGCACTCTATACTATTTCATAATCCAGTCTTTTTATTTTCATTAAAAAAGAAAGACCGACATTTTTTCTATGTGGCTGCTACTGCATACCCATCGCACATCATAAAATCCGGATGCATTGCTTTTCTTTGACGCACGCACCACTTTGATATAGTAAGTCCCTTTCTTCAAAGCAACCTTTTTCTGAAAATCTTTTGCGTCATTTTTCAGGGAAGCCATGCATATTCCATTTCTGCAACCCGGTCCGTAAAGATAGAATCGAAATGCATCGGTACCGATTGCTGCCAGCTCGATCTTGACTTTTCTGTTTTTCGCAAGCTTGAACTTGAACCAGTCTGCACTTCCTGCTTTTTTTCGCCTGCTGTCACAAGTCCGGATACTCTTTTCTTATGAGCAATCTGATACGCTGTCTTTTTACTGTCTCCTCCAAAGTCTTTTACTTTCTTTACTCCTGCCGAAAGAGAATAATAACTCTGATTCTTTACCTCAATATAATAAGTGCCCGGATCCACTCCGTAAACGATAAACTCTTCCGTGCTGACATAGCTTCTTTTATATGGCTCGAGAGACCGTTTCTTACTGTCACACAGGCGAACTGCCATACCATACGGCGTTCCGTCTTCTGCGATCGCTGCCCCTGCAACGATCAGGATGCCTTTTTTCTTTACTTTTACCCTGTGGTAAACAGTTCCTTTCCACGTTTCATAGTGCCGATATGGATATACATACCGGAGCCGACACTTTCCATATTGACGGTTTTTGTTGATGCTGCATACGTCGTTGTTTTCATACACAGGATCAGTACAAAAGCTGCCATCAGCATAAACAGCTTACGCACCATTGCATGTTCTCCTTTTTTACGCTCTTTCATTCCTTTTTCTCCTTTCCGCCTGTTTTTCTCTTTTTCCCTTTTTTGCCTGCGAAACACTTCATCGCAAGGCAATTTTGGTGTTTTCATCATATCATATTTCAAAGCCCCGCACAATAAAAAAAACTGCAGCAGCATATCTTTCGATACACTGCAGCAGCCGGTTCAATCCAAACACACTTCAGCTAAAACAGCCTTATACTCTGGACAGATATTCGCCTGTTCTTGTGTCAATTTTGATCTTGTCGCCACGTTCTACGAACAGCGGTACGTTTACGTTAGCACCTGTCTCAACCGTTGCCGGTTTTGTTGCTCCCTGAGCTGTATCACCTTTGAATCCAGGTTCTGTCTCTGTGATTTCCAGTTCTACAAACAGTGGCGGTTCTACTGCAAATACATCACCGTTGATGGAACATACTTTTACCATTTCGTTGTCTTTAACAAATTTCAGTGCATCACCGATCGTGTCTTCGTTCAGTGCAACCTGGTCATATGTCTCAACGTTCATGAAATAGAACAGATCTCCGTCATTGTACAGATACTGCATATCTACTCTGTCGATACGAGCCTGTGGGAATTTTTCTGTCGGACGGAATGTTTTTCTACTACACCTCCGTTGACAATGTTTTTCAGCTTTGTGCGGACAAAAGCTGCTCCCTTACCTGGTTTAACATGCTGGAACTCCAGAATCTGATATACGGTTCCATCAATTTCCAGTGTAATACCATTTTTAAAAATCTCCTGCTGATACCATCTGATCTTCCTCCTTATTTTCGAAACGGACATCGCAATCCGCTTATAGCACTTCTGTTATCGGCTGTCCGCATAGTCTCATCTTATTTTATAATAAAACCTGCACTTTTTCAACTGTTTTTACAGTTCTATCAGTTCTTTTGGTGAATGTGCAAGATTTCGACACCCTTTTTCTGTGATCACGACCAGATCTTCGATCCTGACACCGCCAAATTCCGGGATATAGATGCCCGGTTCTACTGTCATCGTCATATTTTTCTGCAATACACTGTGGCATTTTGGTGACAGTCTCGGTTCTTCATGGATAAAAAGTCCGACGCTGTGCCCAAGTCCATGTCCGAAATACTCGCCATAACCTGCTTCTGCAATGAGCCCTCTTGCCACCTGATCGACTTCCGATCCCGTCTTTCCGGCACAGATCTGCTCCAGTGCCGCCATCTGGGCTTTCAGAACGATCCCGTAGATTTCCTTCTGTTTTGAAGAGGCTTCTCCAAGCACTACGGTACGTGTCATATCCGAACAATAGCCGTCATATCGGCATCCGAAATCCATGGTGATAAAATCACCCTTTTCCAGTTTTTTGCGGTCGGTACGGCATGCGGCATGGCAGAATTAAGTCCGGATGCCACGATCGTATCGAAACTGTTGCCTTCAGCCCCAAGTTCCCGCATATAATAATCCAGCTTTGCCGCGATCGTAAGTTCGGTCACACCCGGTTTGATATCTCCTAAGATTTTCTGAAATGCCTGATCTCCGATCGCCTCTGCTTTTGCGACTTTTTCAAGCTCTTCTTCTGTCTTGATGCAGCGAAGAAGATTGACTTCTTCGCCAAGCTCCATCCACGTTGTTTCGTCTTTTGTCGGACTGCTGATCTTTTTAAAGTCTGCAAAGATCATCTGCTGATCTTCAAAACCGATCGTTTTTGCCTGATCTTTTCGGATACATTCTGTGATCAGCTCCCGGTAACCCTTCTCAGTGCTAACTTCCACAACGGCAAACTTCGGTGCCTCCTGTTTTGCCTGCGTGGTATAACGCGAATCGGTCATCAGCACTTTCTGATCGGCAGATATATAAAGATAACCGGTCGCACCGCCAAAACCACTTAAACATCGCATATTATATCTCGGATATCAGAATCGCATCCAAATTTTTCTTTTTAACAGCTCTGTTACTTTTTCTGTCATTCTTTTTCCCTGTCTTTCTTATAAAAATACAGAACAATCTTCTCCAGATAACGTTTGAGCACGATCTGAATCTCTTCTTTTGGATGGATCGGCTTAACCAGAATGGTGTGCATCCCTGCTCTTTTGGCACCCCAGACATCGGTAAAGAGCTGATCCCCCACAAACAGGCTGTCTTTTTTCGGTGCAGCCCATCATCTGCATTGCCTTCCGATAATTTTTCGTGGATGGTTTGTGGGCATCTTCGATGTATTTCCCTCCGATGGCATCCGCAAACGGTTTCACACGCGGAAGCTGATTGTTGGAAATCAGACAGTAATCCATGCCAAGCTCCCTCAAATGTGCAAACAGGGCTTTTGCTTTCTGATCTGCCGGTGCTCCGTGCGGAACCAGTGTATTGTCGATATCAAAGAGTACTCCCCGATAGCCTTTCTTTGCCAGTTCGGCAAAATCAATGCTGTATGTTGAGTCCAGATATTCATCCGGATAAAAACGTTCCACTAACATAAATTCTCCCATGTTCTTACAGTCTTTGCAATACATGCCTGAACCTGTAAGAATCGTTCCATTTTCTCTGTTATTTTCCCAGGAAATCCTGCATTGCCCCGAAATGTTCTTTCATCTGCTCTATGCCGTGCTGATAGAAATCTTCCAGAACTTCCGGTTTGGATTCCAGTCTTGAGACGGTCTTGCCCTGCGGCCGGATCACAAAAATCCTTCCTTCTTCCTCCCAGCGTTCCACCAGTTCCATGACTTCATTGTACTGACGTGCCCGGCGGCAAAGTGCCCTTGCCAGATTCGGATAATCCTTAAAACCGTCTGATACATCAGAACATCCCGTTTGGATATGGTCTTGCGGTATCCTTTGTTTCTAGTCAGGATCAGAACGTTTTTGCGGTAACCGCTTCGCATGCTGTGGATCAGCGGAATAGAATCTGCGATCCCTCCATCCAGGTATGGCACCCCGTCGATCTCTACCATCGGTGTTACAAGCGGCATACTGCTTGAGGCTCTGCAAAGCTGCATCAGCCGGTCTCCGTCTTCTTTTTTTCGCTGTAATATTCTGCCTGACCGCTCTCGCAGTTTGTCACCACGATCTCACAGGTCATATCGGATGCAAAGTAAGTATCAAAATCAAAAGGATGCAGTTCTTTTTCGGATCTCGCTCAAAGATCAGATCCATGTCCAGCAGACTTTTCGTCTGGAAAAAGTTGTGAAAATTGATTATTTTCCCGTCCTCGCCGGAACGGATCATACATGCCTTTGTCCTCCCGGGCTGTCTTGAAACATAGTCCACTGCATTGCAGGAACCGGCAGAAACTCCGATCACATGCGGAATATAGTACTCCTGCTCCATCAGATAATCCAGCACGCCGGATGTGAAAACCCCTCTTTTTGCTCCTCCCTCAAGGATCAATGCTGCCTTCTGCATTTCTTTCGCCTCCTCATCGGTTTCTAAGTTGAGAGTATAGCTCAAAACTTTTCATCCCGCAAGTATATCTGTCATTTTTCTGTACATACTGAATTCAGAAATGTCTCTGGCATTCTTGCTGCGAGGTGTACATCATGCATCGCATAACCTGTTTTTGAAAGGAGCAAGCCCGTGAAAACAGAATTTCTTTTATTATCCCTGATTTTTTCCTTCACAGCCGATGTTCTTTTTCTGAAGACTCCCTTTGAACTTACGGCAATCTTGTTTTTTATCGCAGTGCAGTACTGCCATCGCCGTCTGCAAAACGGTTCTTTGCTCTCTTTTACCGCCGGCGGCTTTTCTGGCATGTTCTTCCTGCTTTTGCTCTCTTATTTCTGGCATATAAAAAGCAGCCTCCTTACGGCGGCCGCCTTTTTTCTATATCGCACTGCTGACCTGGAATCTGTGCAGTTCTTTTTACGGTGAAACGACAAAATACGCCCACTCTGCTGCGAATCTGCCTTGTCATGCTTCTTACCTGCGATCTGAATGTCGGATTTTTCAATCTGCCCCGCTTCTGTGGTGATCTTCCGCATTCTCTTGCTTTTTACTGCACGCACATCGCCGGAAAGCTGATCTGGCTTTTCTATCTTCCAAGTCAGTTAATCCTGCTTTACCTGTTCTTTTGCTTCCCCAAGAAGAATCCATCTTCCGTTCTTCTCTGATCCTTCTCTTTTAAGCCAGCCCTGCTTTTTCATTTTGTCGATATCACGCAGAATGGTACGCTTTGTGACCTGAAGCTCCTGCACCATAGCACTGATCGTGATGCGTTCGTTCTATGCCATCATTTTCAGGATCTGCATCTGACGCTCCTGCGGCGTGAAACGTTCACCGTCAGCACTTTTCTTTTTCCTGCGGATCATTTACATCCGTTTTGAAAATGCTCTGTTTTCCGCTGCCAAAGGTGTCTTTACCACAGCTTCTTTTACCGGTTCCTGTCTTGTTTTGCCGGATTTTTCTTTCTGCCAGGTCATCCGGCAGATGCCGTCGTGTTCTTCTTTTGTCAGTCCATAGCTGTCCTCTTCTGATGCAATACCAAACTCACAGAAATATTTCTTCAGCATCGGATTTCCGAAACGTCCCATGCTGACTGCAAACTCTGCGGTAAGCTTCTGCGATGATGCCGTGATTTTGCCGGATACGCACTCGTATATTCTCTGGACAAAAGAAATTCACTGACAAATGCTTTCGCCGTCTCTTCTCCGGCTGCCGGCTGCAGAAAACGGATCAGTTTTTCTGCCTCATCCAGAAGATTCGTCTCCATATTCAGACGCTGCGTTTCTCCGTCCACCTGCCGCTCACAGGTAACTGCCGTATTGGCGAAAAGATTGCGAAGCGTCATATCTTTTCCGAACAGAAGGCCTGCCAGAAGGCGAAGACCACGTTCTCCGTCTCATAATTGATACCGGAAAGATTCATTTCTTTTAAAAGGGCATGATTTTCCAGCCTGCCAAACGGATGCTCTTCGTTTTTCATCAGCAGCAGTGCTTTTTGCCCTCTCGATCAGACTGTCTGAAAGATCGTTTTCCCGCATAAACGGATAGATTTTGCGTTCTGTGTAAATCTCCTGTTTCTGCACATAAAGTCTTGTCAGCTCTTCTTTTCGTTCCACACGGATATTTTCTGTTCCTCTTCTTACAAAAAAACCTTTCCGCGAAGAGCATGGACATTCGCACTTTCCGGAACATTCAACACCAGGACATATTTGCCGTCCACGATCTCACGCACCGGTTCCATCTCAAACGGCGGCTGGAAGGTGTCTGCATTCTGAGTTGCCATCTTCAGTGCCTGGATGATATCCGGGATTGCCCGTTCTTTAAATCCATATACTTCACCGCTTTCATCTACTCCCAGCAGAAGTGTTCCTCCTCTGGTATTCAGAAATGCACAGATTGTCTCAAACACATTTGTATGGATTCCATCCTTGCAGCTTCTGAACACGGTATTTTCATTTTCTCCAACTGTGATCAATTTCTGTGCTGTCATATTTTCCTCCTTCATGACGCACTTGCTGCGTCAATAATGGTAGATTTGGAAGTTAACTTCCAAACTTTTCCGCCTGAAATTTCCGGCGGATCACAGATTCGCCTTCTTTAAGACGGTTTTTCAGTTCCTCTGTCTCACCAAATAAATCGCAAAATATCTGATATTCATCCACCAGCCCCTGACCGTGCAGCACCCTGTAGGCTCCGGCATCGCTTCCGGCTGCAAGCAGCACGCCCTTTTCCCAGGCACAGCTTACATTCGCCCTGGCAGAATCAAAAATCTTTTCCAGTTCTTCCTGAGGATATCTTCCACAGCCAAGCAGGTTGCCGGTCGTCACAAGCGTCGGTACCCAGACCGTCCCCTTCTCTTTCATGGCATCGATGCAGTCCCGGTCGATATAATTGCCATGTTCTATGCTGTCAGCCCCCGCAAGAGCTGCGGCACGTACGGCATCCGCCCCATTGACATGAGCCATGACCGCCATCCCCTCTTCGTGGGCAATGTGGATCAGTTCTCGGATTTCTTCCGGTGCAAGCGGCTCTTCTGACATCTGCCCGAACTGTTCATAAACCATGATCCCGGAGATCATGATCTTGATAAAATCTCCGCCGAGATTTTTTACTTTCATTACCAGATCTCGGTATTCTTCCAGATCTTCCCAGGCACATCCGACGATCCTGCCGTAATGCCCTTTGCGATGAATGGCAAACATCGGGCTGCGGTAATCGATCCCATACTGTGGTGCGATCTTTGACGCATATTCGGACACATGCAGGGCATCTCCGCCATCTCTTACAAATGTAATCCCACGTTTCCGATACTCTGCAAATGCCTGCCGGATCGCCTCTTCGCTGACATGATTTTTATGCAGTGCCACTGCTTCTTTATAATTTCTGCCATTTAGAAAGATGTGAGCATGACATTCTCCAAACATTCGGTTCACCTCATTACATGCATCTTATTTTTTCTTTCTCTTCACACTCCATACGGACGGTACAAAAATCATCAGCATCGGGATCAGCTCCAGTCTTCCGGCCAGCATATCAAAGCTTAAAACCAGTTTGGACAAATTGGAAAATCCTGAGAAATTGCCGGCCGGTCCGACCAATCAAGTCCCGGTCCGACGTTGTTCAAAGTCGCTGCCACGGCCGTAAAGTTGGTAACCAGGTCTTTCTCATCCAGTGAAACGATCAGAACCGATGCCACAAAAATAATCATGTATAATGCAAGATATGCATTTACGGAACGGATAACTTCGGTCTCCACCGTTCTTCCTTCCATACGCACACGCTTGACGCTTCTTGGATGCAGTGCCAGTGAAATCTCACATCCGATGCCTTTTAACAAAAGCAGGATACGTGACACTTTGATACCGCCTCCGGTACTTCCCGCACAGGCTCCGACAAACATCAGTGTCACCAGGATCGTTCTGGAAAAACCCGGCCACTGGTTGAAATCCACCGTACTGAATCCGGTGGTCGTGATGATCGATCCAACCTGAAATGCTGCATGGTGAAATGCCTGAAACAGACTCGAAAAATCCCCGGAAATATTGAAGGTGATCGCCAGGATGGAAGCCGCTATGATCGCCAGATATGCCCAGACTTCCGTCATACTTGAAACCTGCCTGATCTTTTTCTTCAAAATGCAGAAGTAGAAGGTAAAGTTGACACCAAACAGGATCATAAACGTAGTGATGATGCCCTGCTGCAGCATCGTATAGCCTGCACACCCATCACTTTTTATCGAAAATCCACCGGTACCGGCCGTACCGAATGTAATGCAGAGGGTATCAAACAGCGGCATTTTGCTGATCAACAGCAAAATGATCTGAATCAGCGTCATACCAAAATAAATAGCATAAAGGATTGCTGCCGTATAGCGGATCTTCGGCACGAGTTTGCTCACGCTCGGTCCCGGACTTTCTGCTTTCATCAGGTGTACGATTGTTCCATTTCCTTTATTTGGAATAAAAGCAAGGATAAAGACCAGAATTCCCATACCTCCTACCCAGTGGGTAAAACTTCTCCAGAACAGACTGGCATGTGAAAGTGTCTCTACATTGGTCAGAATACTGGCTCCTGTAGTTGTAAAACCGGAACTCACCTCAAAAAATGCATCGAAAAATTCGGGATTTCTCCTGTCAGCATAAACGGGACTGCCCCAAATACTGAAAACCAGATCCATACAAGTGCAACTGCCACCAGACCTTCTTTGGTATACAGAGTAATCTTTTTCGGCTTGCGAAGTGTGCTGACCCCGCAGAATAATGCACAGATCCCGCAGGAGATCAGATAAGAAGAGAGAACACTTTCCCCGTAGATCAGCGAAACCAGGATCGGAAGCAGCAGAAAGAGTGCTTCGAACCCGCTCGCCATGCCAAGTATGTAAAAAATCATTCCATAATTCATGTTTTCACCCTTACCGTTCTTTCACAATATCGGATATATCATCCAGTCCCTGATTGGTCGTGACAACGATCACCTTATCCCCGATGCTCATCACGTCCTGACCGTTCGGCATGATCAGCACACCGTCACGGTAAATCGATGCGATCAGCAGATTTTTTTCAGAGACAGTTTCTCAAGCGGAATGTCAAGGATCGGAGACGACTGCCGGATCACAAATTCCAGTGCTTCCACACGGTTGTTTACCAGGCGGTAAAGTGTCTCTACATTACTGCCGATGGTATTTTTCATGGCACGTACATAACGCACGATGTATTCTGCCGTCACATACTTCGGATAAATGATACTGTCAAGATCCAGTTTGTTGATGACTTCATCGAACGTGGTATTGTTTACTTTTGTGATACTCTTGATCTTCGGTGCATGCTCTTTTTGCAAAGAGTGAGAGCAGGATATTTTCTTCGTCCACATCCGTCAGCGTCACAAAGGAGTCCATCCAGTTCACGCCTTCTTCCATGAGGACATCCTGATCCGTTCCCTCACCGCAGATGATCGTCGCCTTCGGCAGAAGATCGCTTAATTCTTCGCATCGCTCACGGTTTTTGTCGATGATCTTGACATCAATGCCCATGGTCAGAAGCTGTTTTGCCAGATAATAGGCTGTTGTACTGCCGCCTATGATCAGGGTATCACGAACCTGATCCGTCTGGACTTTGATCTTTTTAAAGAACTGACTCGCCATTTTCGGCGGTGCCACGATCGACACGATATCACGCTCCTGCAGCACGACATTTCCATCCGGAATGATAACCTGATCTCCGCGGACAACGGTGCATACCAGCACTTCGCAGTGAATCTTTGCCCCCATATCTGCGATCCGCATATTATTCAAAACAGAGTTTGCCCCGATACGGAACTGCAAAAGCTCAATGTGTCCGTTTGCAAAAGTCTCGATCTTGATGGCAGATGGGAAACGTAAGATCCTTGCCATCTCGGAAGCTGCCGCCTGTTCCGGATTGATGACCATCGCCATACCAAGCTCTTTCCCGGATAAAGCGGACTTCCTGACTGTACTCCGGATTCCGCACGCGGGCGATCGTCTGACAGCCGTTTCCGGCTTTTTTGGCGATCAGACAGCACAGCAGGTTCAGCTCATCTGAACCAGTCACGGCGATCAGCAGATTTGCCTCCCGGATGCCTGCCTCCAGCTGGACATTATGGCTGCTTCCGCTTCCTACCACGCCCATAATATCACACGCGTTTGATATATCCTGCACTTTTTCGGCATCTTTATCTACAATAACAATATCGTTTCCTTCATTACTCAACTGTTCTGCCAAGGTTGCTCCTACTTTTCCGCAGCCCACGATAATGATCTTCATTTCTTTTTCCTCACCTTGAATTTTCTGTTTTTCGATTTCCTTTCTCTGTCCAAATACAGGTAAGCCGAAAACGGCCACTGAGCTTTGTATCTGCTCTATGGCCGCATCTTCCGTCGGAAATTCCCTTTATTCTTCTGTTGTTTTTATATCCATAACCTGTTCCAAGATCTGTGCTGCGTCTTTGATACATCCGTCACAGGATCGCAGAACCTTGCCTGTCCCGATCCCTTTCAGATCCTTGCAGACCACGGAACCGTTCTTCTCTCCAAATTTCTGAACGATCTCTCTGCTGACACGATATGTCGCACCTTTTGTGACCGGTTCTTTTGTATTGCGGCTGCTCTTTAAAAGTCCTGCCACCATACAGGCTCCCGAAACGGCTCCGCAGGTACACTGCATACCGCCCATACCGGCCCGAATCCTTCTCCTGCCGCAAAATAAGATTTTCATCCACTCCCACCAGATCTGCATAGGCACATGCCACTGCCTGACAGCAGTTGTAACCCTTCCCATGATTCTCCAGCGCTTTTTCTACTCTGCTGCTCATTTTGATTCCTCCATTGTAAAACCACGTTTCTCACGCCGAATAATATTGCAATTTTACACTACTTTCGCTCAAATTACAAGAGGTATCAGGATTTTCACATAGAAATTCTCCCCTTGAGCCGTATTGAAACTGACCGCCACGGTTTTTGACTGTTTTTCTTACATTGTGAATCCCATATCCATGCATTCTGTCGTCTTTTTTAGTCGTCCGGAAGATTCCCTTTCTTACCTGTGCATGTGCTTCACAGCTGTTCTCCACGATCAGCATAAACATCGAATGATGTTTTCGTACTTCAATCTTTACCATGCGTTTTTCTTCTTCCAGCTTTTCACATGCCTCTATCGCATTGTCCAGAAGATTTCCAAGCAGAATGCACAGTTCTTTATCTGCAAGAGCGATCTCTCCGATCATATCTGTCTTAATTTCATATAAAATTTTCTTTTTTTTTCCATGGCAAGCAGCTTATATTCCAGGATCATGTCAAGGATCAGATTCTGCGTCCACTGCCTGTGCCGGTCTTTTTCCAGCGGCCGCAGTTTTCCGATATATTTATGGAGACGCTCATATTCTCCTTTTTTCTGCCAGCTTCCACATCACCAGGTTGTGATTGTTCATATCATGATATAAACGGCGGTTTTTTTCGTATTCCATCGCCAGCTCTTCATACTGATGCTCTGCCATATCCACCCGCATCTGCAAAATCTCTTCTTTTTTGTTTCATATCGTGGTAGATCAGATAAATCATGCACAGAATCCCCAGAAATACAACCATTGCCCAGATACTGCTCTTGAACACGATCTTACTGCTGCTCCCGAGCAGAACATTCTGGAAATAGAATACGGCAGAAGATCCGATCAGAAACAGCAGCGAAACGAGCATCCAGTTGACTTCGATCTCATGGCTTTTCTGCCATTCACAGATCCTCAATACCAGAATACAGACCATGATCCTGCTGATATTCAATGCCAGTATTCTGACCATCCCAACGTCTGCATACTCTGCTCCGATGCAGAACAGCAGTACAATCCAGGTGCGACTCAGTTCCTCCAGTACCTGAAAACAGCCAAACACCAGAAATGCCCGCCAGACGGAAACTCTTCTTACTGCCCACAGAAGCAGTGCCAGAATGCCGCTTTTGAATATAAAAATCTCAGCTGCCGAAACACCTGCTTTACCCAGGCATCTGAAAAAGACATTCATCCCCAACGAAGCACACAGATAGATCAGGCTTTCTTTTCGCTCTACCATTTCCGGCTTCAGACCTCTGGCAGACACATCACATATCAGAAACACTTCCAAAACCACGATCAGATACTCTGCAATTGCAAAACCGGTCATCTCCATCCTCTTTCCATATATTCACTCATTTTCTGCATGATCTCTCTGTTATGTCCTCTTCCTACCTTGATCAAATCCCCATTGTCCATAGTAAGCATTCCCTTTTCCAGGCGTTCCACATGAAGCAGATTCACAATATATCCCCTCTCTGCCATGACAAACTGCTCTTTCGGGAGTTTTCCGGCAACCTCTTTTAAAGATTCCCTGTTTGCCTTTTTTTCCCTGAAGTGTCACAAAAATGGAATTCTTCTGTTCTTTATAAATATAACAGATCTCACGCAGTGCTACTTTTTCGAACACGCCTGCTCTTTTACCAGATACTGTCCTTTGACATGTATGCCGATCTCCCGGCAGATCTGCCGCATCGTCTGTACCAGTTTCTTTTCCATATTTTCTTTGATAATATAATGAAATGCCCGGACTTCGTACCCGGAAAGTGCATATTTTTCGTATGCAGTCAGGAACACGATGTATGCCCTCTCCTGTATTTTTCTGATCTCTTTTGCAAGCTCCAGTCCATTCCCGTCCGGAAGTTCAATATCCAGAATATAAACCGTGAACAATTCCTGCGACAGCTCACTTTGCAGCTGACTGAATGTAGAAAAACACTCAACTTGAAAATTTTCCTCTTTGAAATTCCGTTCTATCACTGCCTTCGTGCTTTCTCTGACCATATAGTCATCATCTACAATCGCTATTCGGTACATAACCAATTCTCCTGTATTTTTAAGTACATTCTCCTTATAGAATATATAGGAATTATCAGAAAAAATCAATTACTTTTGTGCCTCAGTCGAAAACAGGGAGCTCTTTTTCAGAGCTCCCTGTGCATAAGCTAGGCGGATACAACTCACACTCGTTTACTGACTCACACTTCAATCCCATATTCTAAAAGCCCACCTACCTAAGATGATTATATGGTTTTTTGTCTATTTTGTACGCTTTTGTCCGTAAATTGTCTTTTTTTTGTCCGTAAATTGCAAAGATGCCAGGGTCATAAGCCTGAAACCACGATGTGCTTGCACAGGAGTGGTTTACGACTTAATGACCCGCCCCGACATGAGCATAAAAAGTGGAGCGTAAGCTTCACGATATGCGAATGTCGGACAGAATTGTGAGAGTACGAAGTACGGAACAATTCGTATGGCATCTTTTGTCTATAATATCTTTTGCAAAGATATGTTATTCCTGATCCAGAATTTCTTTCAGAATTTTGTTGACACTCGCCGGATCTGCTTTTTCCTTTCATGGCTTTCATGGTCTGTCCCACCAGAAATCCGATCGCTTTTTTCTTGCCGCCTTTGTAATCGGCTACCGACTGTGGATTCTCAGAAACAATCTGCTCGATAGTGGCCTTAAGTGCACCTTCATCGTTCACCGTTTTCAGTCCATGTTCTTCGATGTAAACTTCCGGATCAACATTCTCTTTGAAAATCTGCTCAAAGACTTCTTTCGCCACCGAACTGTTGACGGTGCCTGCGTCTGCAAGATCTACCAGTTTTGCCAGATTTTCCGGTGCAAAAGAAAGATCTTCCGGATCCATGTTGTTTTCTTTTAACAGTCGCAGGGTCTCACCCATCAGCCAGTTGGATACTTTTTTCGGCTTTTTGCAGATTGCAGTTGCCGCCTCAAACAGATCCGCCATATGTTTGGAATTTGTGATGATCTGTGCATCATAATCCGGAATATCATATTCTTTTTTGTAACGTTCCAGTTTCTCGCTGCGAAGTTCCGGCTGGCATGCCTTCACTTCTGCGATCCATTCGTCGCTGATCACGATCGGCACCAGATCCGGTTCCGGGAAGTAACGATAGTCTTTCGCATCCTCCTTGGAACGCATGGTAAAGGAACTTTCTTTGTTGTCATCCCATCTTCTGGTCTCCTGAATGACCTTTCTGCCCGCCTCGATCAGCTCGATCTGACGCTCTCTTTCGCCTTCGATCGCATGTGCAATGGCTTTGAAAGAGTTCAGGTTTTTCATCTCGGTTCTGGTGCCAAACTTTTCTGCTCCGACTTCGCGCACGGATAAATTGACATCGGCACGCATCGAGCCCTCCTGCAGTTTGCAGTCAGAAGCTCCCAGATACTGGATGATCAGACGAAGTTTTTCCAGATATGCGATTACTTCCTCTGCGCTTCTCATATCCGGTTCAGATACGATCTCGATCAGCGGGACGCCGCTTCGGTTGTAGTCAACCAGCGAGCAGTCTTCCCACTCATCGTGCACCAGCTTTCCGGCATCCTCTTCCATATGGATTTCGTGAATCCCGATGATCTTTTTGCCGCCGGCTGTCTCGATCTCCACACCGCCGTCATGACAGATTGGCAGATACAGCTGAGAGATCTGATAGTTCTGTGGGTTATCCGGATAAAAATAGTTTTTTACGGTCAAACTTACAGTACTGATGGATCTGGCAGTTTGTTGCAAGTCCCACCGCAAGGGCATACTCAACCACCTGTTTGTTCAGTACCGGAAGGGAACCCGGCATACCGGTGCAGACCGGGCAGGTATGGGTATTTGGTGCTCCTCCGAAAGCAGTGGAGCAGGCGCAGAAGATTTTTGTTTTTGTTGCAAGCTCTACATGAACTTCCAGACCGATCACTGTTTCATACTGTTTACTCATCTTATTTTGCCTCCCCTTCTGCTGTTTTTGCAAGCTTTGGTGCTTCGTATTTCCTCGTCTGTTCATAAGCATACGCCGCACGGATGATATTCTTTTCCTTGAAGCAGTCCCCGATCAGCTGCAGACCGATCGGCAGCCCTTTTGCATCTCTTCCGCACGGAACGCTCATGCCCGGAAGTCCTGCCAGATTAACAGAAATCGTATAAATATCACCGAGATACATTTTCAGCGGATCACTTAAAGAATCTCCGATCTTTGGTGCTGTAGTCGGAGCTGCCGGTCCGAGGATCACATCATATTTTTCAAATGCTTTGTCAAATGCTTTTTTGATCAAAGCTTTTGTGCGAAGTGCCTTCAGATAATATGCATCGTAATATCCGGAACTCAGTACAAAGGAGCCAAGCATGATACGACGTTTTACTTCCGCTCCGAAGCCCTCAGAACGTGTCTTTTTTGTACATGTTGTGCAGTCCTTCGTAATCTTTTGCACGATAGCCATATTTCACGCCGTCAAATCTTGCCAGGTTGGAGCTCGCCTCCGCGCAGGCGATGACATAGTATGCCGGAATGGCATACTCGACCAGACTTAAGTCAAACTCCTCCACAATAGCTCCCTTTTCTTCCAGCACTTTTGCCGCAGCCAGAATTGCCTCTTTGACTTCCGGATCCAGTCCCTCTCCCAAATAATCTCTCGGAATGCCGATCCGCATGCCCTTTACATCATCCACAAGAGCAGAAGTGAAATCATAATCTTCCCGTTTTACGGAAGTGCTGTCCTTTTATCGTAAGATGCGATCGCCTCTAAGATTGTCGCACAGTCGGTCACATCCTTGGCGATCGGTCCGATCTGATCCAAAGAAGAACCATAGGCGATCAGTCCGTAACGGGATACTGTTCCGTATGTCGGTTTTAATCCTGTCACACCGCAGAAAGAACTCGGCTGACGGATCGATCCTCCGGTATCGCTTCCAAGTGCAAAGAGACATTCACCTGCTGCCACGGCCGCGCAGGAACCGCCGGAAGAGCCACCCGGTACGTGTTCCAGATCCCATGGATTTCTGGTCACACCATAGGCTGATGTCTCTGTCGTACTTCCCATCGCAAATTCATCCATGTTAGTCTTTCCGATAATTACTGCTCCGGCTTTTTCCAGATTTTTGACTGCCTCCGCTGTGTAAGTCGGTTTGAAGTTTGAAAGGATTTTCGAACTGCAGGTAGTTAAAACTCCCTCTGTACACATATTATCTTTGACAGCTACCGGAACACCTGCCAGCGGACCGTCAAGCTCTCCTGCATCGATCTTTGCCTGGATCTCTTCCGCTTTTTTCAGGACTTTTTCTTTGTCTTTCAGTGTCACATAGGCGTGAACGTCTCCTTCCACTGCCTCAATCTGTTCGAGTACGGCACTTACAGCTTCTGCAACTGTAATCTCTTTCGCTTTGATCTTTTTTGCCAAGCGTCACTGCTGTCAATTCTGTTATCTTCACTGTGTGCCTCCTATTCTACCGTTCGCGGTACTTTATATGTTCCGTCTTTTTCTGCCGGTGCATTTTTCAGCATATTGTCTCTGTCATCGCCGTTTGTGACCACATCCTCACGAAATACATTGTACACCGGGAAAATATGGGACATCGGCTCTACACCTGCTGTATCCAGTTCATCCAATTTATCAATATAATCCAGCATGCGTTCCATATCTTTCCTGGCTGCTTTCTGCTCTTCTTTTGAAAGTTCCAGCTTTGCCAGAATGCCCACATACTCCATTGTCTCATCTGAGATCACATTTGCCATGTTCTTTCTCCTCTCTTTGCCGCCATATAAAATATCTTTTCTTTGCATTTTTATTCTATTATCTGTCTTATTTTTGTTTTTCTATGGCTCCAGTCTGCTCAAGTCTCTCGGGAAGAGGGTTGTCTCTCTTACGTTGTCCTCGCTGATCAGCTGCATGGTCAGACGTTCCAGACCGATTCCCAGTCCACCATGTGGCGGCATGCCATGACGGAACGTATCAAGATACTGCTCCAGTCCTTCCGTTGTCATTTTCTTCGCTTCGATCTTGTCAAGCAGCTGCTGATAACTGTGGATACGCTGTCCTCCGGTGGTGATCTCGAGACCATGATACAGCAGGTCAAAGCTTAACGTATATCTTGCATCCTGCGGATCATCCATCGCATAGAACGGACGCTTTTGCTCGGATAATGTGTGATAAACACAAAATCTGCACCATAATCTTCTTTGAACAGCTCCCCGATCAGATGCTCTTCTTCCGGCTCCAGGTCGTATGGATTGCGGATCGTACGGTTGTATTTCTCTGCAACCATCTCTTTTGCTTTGTCAAAACGAACCGCCGGAATTTTCGATACATCCGGAAGTGTGATGCCAAGCATATCCAGCTCTTTCTGATAATCCTTTGCCAGAAGTTTCATCGTGTACTGTAAAAATCCGGTCTCCATCGCCATGATATCTTCAAATCCGTCAATGTATCCCATCTCAAAGTCAAGGCTGGTATACTCGTTCAGATGACGTTTCGTGTTGTGTTTCTCTGCACGGAAAACCGGTCCGGTCTCAAAGACCCGGTCGAACACACCCACCATCATCTGTTTATAAAACTGTGGGCTCTGCTGTAACACCGCCGGTCTGTGGAAATATTCAAGCCGGAACATGTTTGCGCCGCCCTCTGCACTTTTGCCCAAGCTTCGGTGTGTGGATCTCCGTAAAGCCCTGCTCATAGAGGAAATCACGGAAACCGCGGACCAGACCTTCCTGGATCTTAAATTTCGCACGTTCTCTGACATTTCGAAGAGATCGGACGCATGTTCAGTTTCGCTTCCAGTGAAGTATTCAGCTTCCATTTGGAAATCGGCAGCGGCAGCGGTTCATCCGGCTCGCTCAGCACTTTGATCTCTTTCAATCGAATCTCAATGCCGTGTGCGGCACGTTCTTCTTTGCGGATCGTACCGAGTACTTCCACCGCAGATGCCTCTTTGAGTTCTTTTTAAGTCAAAGGCTGTCACACCTTCTTCAAACACGCACTGCACCAGACCGTCACGCTTACGCAGGATCACAAATGCCACATTTCCCATATCACGGATTGTATGCACGGCTCCGTTTACTTTTTACCTCTGTGCCTTCTGCCTGCGCCAGTAACTCACCAATTTCCAATGTTTTTGCTTTTTTTACGCCTTCTAAATACTCCATCATAGTCTTTCGTCTCCTTTCAACTTTTCGCTGTCCGGGAAAAGAATGGAATAAAAAAGTCCCGAAACAGCACTGAACTGTTTCGGGACGGATAAACTTTATCCGCGGTACCACCCGCCTTGCAGATGAATCATCTGCCTCTCTTGACGTTTAACGCACGCTCACGTACCGCCCTACCTGTATCTCCTTCGAACGGTCTGCTCCGAAGTGTTCCCATCTTGCCGCTTCCGCCAAAAGTGCTCTCAGTCGGTGACACTTTATTCCTGTCGGCTTTCACGATCATGAGTCTTCATCTCAGCATTTGCATGATGCCAGGGGCAAAAAGCCTGAAACCACGATATGCTCGCACAAGAGTGGTTTTATGGCATCTCTTAATTGTTTTATCATTTTTATGATTCAAAATCATAGCACAAGTTTTTTCTGTTTGCAAGTATTTTTTATAAAAAATATCGTGTATTTTTAACAAACGCAATAGTTTTTAAAGTTTTTAATCCGATCGATTGCTTTTACAGTATTCTCGTAAGTACCGAATGCAGTCAGACGGAAATAACCTTCACCGCTTGGTCCGAAGCCTGAACCAGGTGTTCCCACAACGTTCGCTTTATCAAGCAGATAATCAAAGAATTCCCAGGAATTCATCTGCTCCGGCGTCTTCAGCCATACATACGGGGAGTTCACGCCGCCCGCAACGGTATAGCCGGCTTCTTTGAGTCCGTTGAAGATATAAGATGCATTCTTGTGATAATATGCGATCTGTTCTGCGATCTGAGCCTTTCCAGCCTCGGAATATACCGCTTCTCCGGCTCTCTGGATGATGTACGGAGCACCGTTGTATTTTGTGCCGTGTCTTCTTGCCCAGAGTGCATGCAGCTGTACATCGCCGCATTTGATGTCTTTCGGGATAACGGTGAATCCAAGACGCAGTCCGGTAAATCCGGCTGTCTTGGAAAAGCTGCAAAGCTCAATGGCACAGGTTTTTGCACCTTCACACTGATAAATAGACACCGGGATATCTTTTTCTGTGATATAAGCTTTGTAAGCAGCATCGTAGACGATGACTGCACCTGCTTTATTGGCATAATCTACCCATACCTGAAGCTGTTCTTTTGTGATCGCCTCGCCGGTCGGGTTGTTCGGGAAGCACAGATAAATCAGATCCGGGGTTTCTTTCGGGAGCTCCGGGGTGAAGTTGTTTTCTGCGGTACACGGCATGTAAATCACATCACTCCAGGTCTCACTTTTCGGATCGTAAGTGCCGGTTCTGCCTGCCATAACGTTGGAATCCACATAAACCGGGTAAACCGGATCACAGACCGCGATCTTGTTGTTCTGACCGAAAATCTCCTGAATATTTCCGGAGTCACTCTTTGCCCCGTCAGATACAAAGATTTCATCTGCTGCGATGTCACATCCGTAAGCTTCATAATCATTCTTTGCGATCGTCTCACGCAGAAATGCATAGCCAAGATCCGGTGCATAACCTTTGAATCCCTCTGTTGTGGTCTGCTCATCAACTGCTTTGTGCAGTGCTTCGATCACGGCCGGTGCGATCGGCTGTGTCACATCACCGATACCCAGACGGATGATCTCTGCCTGTGGATTAGCCGCTGTAAATGCATTGACTTTTTTCGCAATCGTGGAAAAAGATAGCTTCCCGGTAACTTCTGATAGTTTTCATTGATTTTAAACATATGTGCCTCCTGTGATTCTCATTTCTGCCGGCAGTTCCGGCATTTTTATAAAGTGGATCTTCATCGCCCGCTTTTGCTTTTACTCATGGCAGCCTTTTGCATCTGCCCTGTATCGTTACAATTTAATTTCGCCGTCGAAGACGACTTCCGCAGGGCCCGTCATAAAGACAGTATTCTTCTGCTGATCCCAGAAAATCTCCAGATCTCCGCCAAGCAGTTTTATGGTCACCGGCTGATCTTTTACCACATACCCATTCAGAATGGATGCCACTGCCACCGCACATGCACCGGTTCCGCAGGCAAGTGTCTCACCGGCTCCGCGTTCCCATACACGCATCTCAACAGTATGATCGTCCAGCACTCTGGAAAATTCTGTGTTGACACGATCCGGAAAACACGGATGCGTCTCAAAAAGCGGTCCGATTTTTTCAATATCCAGACCTTTTACATCGTCTATATAAACAACTGCATGCGGATTTCCCATAGAAACACCGGTCATGCGATATTCCCTGCCGCCTGCCGTGATCGCTTCATTGATGACCTGCGGATTCTCCGATACGATCGGGATCAGGCCTGCATTTAAGATCGGTGCCCCCATATCCACACGGACCGTCTTCACTTTTCCGTTTTCCACCTGCAGTTTCACGTATTTGATGCCGCTCTTTGTCGCAATGCTGATTTCATCTTTATCTGTAAGTCCATAGTCATAAACATACTTTGCCACGCAGCGGATCCCATTTCCGCACATTGCTCCCTGAGAACCGTCGGAATTATACATATCCATCTCAAAGTCTGCTTCCAGCGAAGGTTTGATCAGGATCAGTCCGTCGGAACCGATCCCAAAGTGGCGGTCGCTGACCTTTCTGGCAACTTCTCCCGGATTTTCAACCGTCTCTTCCAGACAGTTGACATAGACATAGTCATTTCCTATGCCCTGCATTTTTTGTAAATTTCATCTGTTCGCCATCCTTTCCTGGTCTGCCTGACGACAGTTTAATACTTCATCAGGGCAAAAATCATTTTTGCTGTCTCTACCATATTGTTTCCACTATCCATACTACATTTCTGCATATAACGATGTGCTTCTTCTTCTGACATATGGTTTCGCTCCATCAGTAACTTTTTCGCATCCAGAATCACTTTTTCTCTGCTTCAGAACGTTCCTTCGGCTGTGACTTCTGTCTCCGCCTGCGTCGATACATTCCGGCCGCCATCATCTCCAGCGTATTGGCAAGATCTCCGATACGCAGCGGCAGCGGCAGAGATACAATATCCCTGCGGTCGCAGGACTCCAAAATATGCATAGATGCTACCAAAAGCATCTGGAACGAAGATGCCAGACTTTCCCTCAAATCCGCATACATCATATCATTAAAACGGTATCCGCAGATCACAATGCCGTCTTCCAGATTGTCTATAATCTGCAATACCTGTGCACCGGTACAGCATACACCGATCACGCTGTATCCATTTCTCGCCAGAAGGTTACGGATATTTTCGCATCTTCCAGCTTTGGAAATACAACTATTATGTTTACCACTATAACCCTCCTCCTCTTGTACAATCTTAAAAATCAAGATCCATCTCGGGAGGAAAATTTATATGCGGTAAAGATACTGATCCAGTTCCCATCCGGAAACCTGGCGGGAATATTCTGCCCATTCTTTCTTTTTTCGCCTTGATATAACGCCGGCTGGTGTGTGTTCCAAGCACCTCTTTTACCAGCTCGTCCTTTTCCATTTCATAGACTGCTTCCAGAAGATTGTTCGGCAGGACATCAATCCCCTCTTCCTGGATCTCTTCTTCTGTCATATTGAAAATATTTCTATCAACAGCTGCCGGAGGCATGATCTGCTTCTGGATGCCGTCCAGTCCTGCTGCCAGGCAGACTGCCAGCACCAGGTATGGATTTGCCGACGGATCCGGACAACGCAGTTCTATTCTCGTGCCCTCCCCACGTTCTGCCGGAATGCGGATCAGCGGGCTGCGGTTTGTGCCTGACCAGGCAATGTAAACCGGTGCCTCAAATCCCGGAACCAAACGTTTGTAAGAATTGACCAGCGGATTGGTGATCGCACACATTCCCTTGACATGCCGCATCAGACCGCCAATAAAATAGTATGCTTCCTGACTCAGGCCATTTGGATCACAGTCATCCGCAAAAATATTTTTCCATCCTTTGACAGGGACATATTGATGTGCATGCCGGAGCCATTGATACCGGTCTTTGGCTTTGGCATAAAGCTTGCATGCAGTCCATGGCGTTTGGCGATCGTCTTGACTGCCAGCTTGAATGTCATGATATTGTCTGCCGTCGTCAGTGCCTCGTCATAACGAAAATCGATCTCGTGCTGTGCCGGTGCCATCTCGTGATGAGATGCCTCGATCTCAAATCCCATATCTTCCAGCGTCAGAACCATATCACGCCTTGCATTCTCACCAAGATCCATCGGACCTAAGTCAAAATAGCCTGCACGTTCATGTGTAATCGTCGTCGGCTGTCCATTGTCATCCGTATGATACAAGAAAAATTCACATTCCGGTCCGACATCAAACTGATAACCAAGCTCTGCCGCCTGCTTTACCACTTTTTTCAGAATATATCTCGGATCCCCCTCAAACGGCTCCCGATTCGGACGGTACACATCGCAGATCAGACGTGCCACCTTGCCCTGCTGCGGACGCCACGGAAAAACATTTAACGTATCCAGATCCGGATAAAGATACATGTCTGACTCCTCGATCCGCACAAAACCTTCAATCGAAGAGCCGTCAAACATACAGCCATTGTCCAGTACTTTTTCAATCTGACTGGCTGTGATCGCCACATTCTTCAATGCTCCGAAAATATCCGTAAACTGGAGTCGGATAAATTCAACATCTTCCTCCTGCACAAGACGCAGGACATCCTGTTTTGTATACTTCATATATTCTCCTTTTATGATTCCCATTAGAAAAAGCCTGATAATATGCAAGTCTGCGAAGCAGACATTTTCATTTTCGAATCTCTGCACAATTATTTCATTCTTCTTTTTTTTATTTACAAGGGATTTTCCTTGTAAATAGAAAAAAGAAAGGGTGCACTGAATAAATCAGAACACCCTTGTTCCAGTCAAATTAGTTTGCATTTTCAGCATCCGCTCATGACGAAGTCACAAGTGCTCTGCTTTTTCATAAAAGCCTTTCTTTTTATGATAGCAGTGCCGCCTTTATTTGTCAACCGCACGGTTTTCATTTTTATCATTCCAGCCCCAGCGGACTTCTCACATCCTGGAATCCGGCTGACCATGCTTCTCCTGTCATAACTCCGTTCTGGCTTGAGGAGCAGTGTACGACCAGCAGGCTTCCGTTGTCATTGACTCCGACTACGATGCCGACGTGGTTGTCGTCTCCTGCACTTGCCGGATGATAAAAGACAAGATCACCAGGTCTGGCACTCTGGCTGTCCACCATCTCGCTTGCATTCCATTGTGTTGTGGTATGATTTCCGATACCGGCATCCTTGCCGCCAAGTCCGTTATAGTAAGACCATGCAACAAATCCACTGCAGTCCAGACCATAGGAACGCACCGTGCCACTGCTCTTGCTGCCCTCTGCGGACACGGTCATCGGACTTCCCCAGCTGTCATCCCAGCCGATTGCATAGGACTTGCCGCCCCAGAAATAGCCGACTTTTCCGATCAGGCTGCACGCTGCTGCCACGATGGAAACACGTTCTTCACTGACATCGCTGCCTGCCTCGGAACGCACAAATCCTTTGGATGCCGTAACGATTGCACAGAGCTGTCTGCATTTTGTGGACGTGTATTTCTCCAGTATAGCTGTCTGCTCTTCATCTGCACCGTAAAGTGCTATGTAATCCTGAACCGACAGTGCACGGTATTCTTTTGCATCTGTTTCTGCCACTTTTTTGTTTCTGTTGATTCTTCCGCATCGGCTGCTTTTTTGTTTCTGTTGATTCTTCTGCTTCTGCCGCCTTTTCTGTTTCTGTTGATTCTTCTGCTTCTGCCGCCTTTTCTGTTTCTGTTGATTCTTCTGCTTCTGCCGCCTTTTCTGTTTCTGTTGATTCTTCTGCTTCTGCCGCCTTTTCTGTTTCGGCTGATCTGCCTTCGGTTTCAGAGACTTCCTCTTTCTGGATTTTCTCCAGTTTGCGTAAAATTGCAGAATTGCTTCTGACATTCATCAGGAAAAAAAATCTGCTCCAGATCATCCCTACAGGACTTGTCCATCTTTATGCCGGCGTCCTGCCCGTACTTCATCACATAAACAGCCAGCACATCCTGCCAGTTTTCTGCCAGGAAATCTTCCGGTTTGTCCAGAAACTCTTTATAATCTGCTTCGATCTTGTCCATTGTCTTTTCGAACTCTTCATCAAACGAAATACCATACTCACTGGAAAGTTCACCTAAATAAACACTGTTTCCGGCAATGATATTGGAAGCATAATCGGCTGCCGCATCAGAATGATCCACCTGTTCGCTCTCATCATCCGGTTTCTGAATGTCACCTTTCTGACTGTCCTTGTCATCCGCATTGTCTTTTTATTCTTATCGTCCTTGCTGTCACCGTCTGGCTTCTTGTCGCCGTCTTTTTTATCCGAACCATCGTCTTTTTTATCGCTGTCCGATGTCCCATCCTCTTTGGATGCATCCGTATCCCCTGTCTGAGATGCATTTGCTTCTGTTTCGGCTGCCGCCGTCTCAGTCTGCCGCGTTTCCAGTTCCGGCTTCGTCTCCGGCTGACTGGTCTCAGTCTCCGTTGCCGGTGTCTCGCTCTGACTCGTCTCCGGCTGACTGGTTTCTGTCTGAGAGCCTTCCGTGTTACTCTCCGCCTCTTTCTGAAGCTCCGTCTGCAAACTCGATGCATAAGCCACCGGTGCTGTACTCATCAGCATACTCCCCGCCAGCATCATGCAGCCTAATTTATATAAATATCTGTTTTTCATTCATCTTGCCTTTCTTCTATAACCTGAACACCTTTTACCCCTGGCATTATAATTTTTAATTATAGAAGTTTTTGGATGAATTTTCAAGTAGTGACACAGAATTTTCACAGATGACTTTTAATTGCTCTCCTATTTTTCTATTACACATTGATGCTTTTTACTGCTTTTATCATAATTAATGCTTCTTCTATGTGAACACTTTCCCTTATTTTTGCTGATACCAGACGATCGACCTCCTGCCAAAAAAAGACCAGGCTTCCACCTCTTGGTTTCTGCCTGATCTTTCTGATATACTATGTATTGGATGCGATATGATTTGTAAAGCGGACATTCACAATCCGCTTCTCTGCGTTCAATCTGTGATTAGTCATTGTATCCGTTTGGATTCTGGCTCTGCCATCTCCAGGAATCTGCACACATATCTTTGATATCGTACTCTGCTTCCCAGCCAAGTTCTTTCTTTGCTTTTTCCGGTGCACAATAGCATTTTGCGATATCGCCAGGTCTTCTCGGTTTGATCTGGTATTTGATCGGATGTCCGCATGCTTTTTCAAATGCATGTACAACCTGCAGAACGCTGTATCCGTTTCCAGTACCTAAGTTGTAGATGCTTACACCTTCTTTGTCAGCCAGTTTCTGGATGGCTTTTACATGGCCGCGTGCCAGGTCAACAACATGGATGTAATCGCGGACACCAGTTCCGTCCGGAGTATCATAATCATCACCGAAGACTCCAAGACATTCTAATTTTCCGATGGCAACCTGTGCGACATACGGAAGCAGGTTGTTCGGGATGCCCTTCGGATCCTCACCGATAAGGCCGCTCTTATGCGCTCCGATCGGGTTGAAATAACGCAGCAGAACAACGTTCCATTCCGGATCTGCGGTGTGAATGTCTGTAAGAACCTGTTCCAGCATGGATTTTGTCCAGCCGTAAGGGTTGGTCGGGGTTCCCTTCGGGCACTCCTCGGTGATCGGAATCTGTGCCGGATTGCCGTATACGGTTGCAGAAGAACTGAAGATGATGTTCTTTACGCCGTGGTTTCTCATGACATCGCACAGTGTCAGTGTACCTGCGATGTTGTTCTGGTAATATTCCAGAGGTTTTACGGTAGATTCTCCTACTGCTTTCAGTCCTGCGAAATGAATGACTGCCTGTACATCTTCTTTATCAAAGATAGCATCCATTGCTTCTTTGTCGCAGATGTCTGCTTCGTAGAATGTTACTTTTTTGCCTGTGATCTCTTCTACACGATCTACTGCTTTTTTTATTTGCATTGTACAGATTGTCTACGATGACTACTTCATAGCCTTCGTTCAGCAGTTCCACACAGGTGTGGCTTCCAATATATCCAGCTCCGCCGGTTACCAAAATTCTCATAGTATTTACCTCCTAATCAATTTGATAAATAGTTTCTTTATATTTATATTTTCGTGATAACAAGGTTAAACGATGCCATACGAATTGTTCCATACTTCGTACTCTCACAATTCTGTCATCACCGTTTTACAGTGTTGCGATAAATCTCATGAAGGCTTCTCTTCCTTCCGGTGTGCATTTGTATACACCGGCATCTTCCAGAACGCCTACAAATACATGTCCAACTTCTTCTTTGAGGATATCCATCACATTATCTTTGTTCAGTTCCGGATGTTTCGGCAGGAAGGATTCTACCCAGTCTGCATGTTTTTCCAGAGCTTCGTTGGAACGGATGTCTTTCTTCTCGATGATATAATCTGCCAGATCCTGAAGCTCTGTTTTCAGTCGTGCCGGCAAGATTGCCAGACCCATAACTTCGATCAGACCGATGTTTTCTTTTTTGATGTTATGTTTCTCTGCATGCGGATGATATACGCCCAGCGGATACTCATCTGTCGTCAGGTTGTTTCTCAGAGCCAGATCCAGTTCAAACATATCGCCGACTTTTCTTGCGATCGGTGTGATCGTGTTATGTGGCTCTCCATCTGTCTCAGCAAAGATGTTTGCATCGGCGTCGGTATAGCCTCTCCATGCACCAAGTACATGGTCAGCCAGATCGATCAGACGTTTCTCGTCTTTGCAGCGAATACGCAGTACGGACAGCGGCCATTTTACGATGCCGGCTTCCACATCCTCGTATCCCGGGATCTCAACGTGTTTCTCGATCGGTGCTTTTGCCATTGCAAACTGGTAATTGCCGCCCTGATAGTGGTCATGGCTTAAGATAGAGCCGCCTACGATCGGCAGGTCTGCATTGGATCCGAGGAAGTAGTGTGGGAACAGTTTGATAAAGTCAAACAGTTTCACGAACGTTGCTTTCTCGATCTTCATCGGGATATGCTCTCCGTTGAATACAATACAGTGCTCATTATAATATACATACGGTGAATACTGGAATCCCCACTGTGTTCCGTTCACTGTGATCGGGATGATCCTGTGGTTCTGTCTTGCCGGATGGTTGACACGTCCTGCATAACCTTCGTTCTGACGGCAGAGCAGACATTTCTGATAACCGCTCTGCTTTGCCAGTTTCGCTGCTGCAATAGCCTTTGGGTCTTTTTCCGGTTTGGATAAGTTGATGGTAATATCAATGTCTCCGTACTGACTTGGCACTTTCCAGCGAATATCCTTTTTGATACGATAACGGCGGACGTAGTTGGTATCCTGGCTTAATTTATAATAGTAGTCTGTTGCTTTTACCGGTGACTCTTTGTACAGCTCTTTGAACGTTCCAATCACCTGTGCCGGACGCGGAACCAAGCAATTCATGATCTTTGTGTCAAACAGGTCACGGTAAACAACACTGTTCTCTTTTAATACGCCTTTTTCAACTGCATAGTCCAGCAGCTCTTCCAGAACTTCTTCCAGATCCACATCTTTGAACTCTGTCTCCGGCTCGGTATATTCTTCTTCCCCAAACAGCTCCAGCAGCTGGTTGGTGGTATAAATACGTTCTTCTTCCGGTACCAGTCCGCTCTCTATGCCATACTGTACCAGACGTTTTACATTTTCATCCAATGTCATGACGTTTCCTCCTGCTTAAATTTCTTTTTGCTCCGTCTCCGATTTCCACTACATAGAATTCAGCTTCATGTCCTGTCTTTTCTTTGTAAGCTTTGCCCAGTTTGTCGATGAAGTGATCTACTGCATCATTCTTTACGATACTTACGGTGCAGCCGCCGAATCCGCCGCCTGTGATACGGGAACCGATCACGCCTTCGGTCTCCCATGCCAGATCTACCAGTACGTCGATCTCTTCGCAGGATACTTCATAGTCATCTCTCAGAGATACATGTGAAGCATTCATCAGTTTACCGAATTTCTCTACGTCACCTGCATTCAGTGCTGCTACAGCCTGGATAGTTCTCTGGTTTTCGTATACGGCATGATATGCTCTCTTCTGGCGAACCGGATCTTTGATGGCATCTTTATATTTTCGAATTCTTCTTCGCTTAAATCGCCAAGTCCTTTGATATCTACAACTGTCTGCAGCTCTTTTAATGCTGTTTCGCATTCGTTTCTTCTGTCGTTATATGCAGAATCAACAAAACTATGCTTTACTTTGCTGTTTGTGATCACGATCTTTGCATTTTCCAGTTTTACACTTGCATATTCATAGCTAAGATCGCTGGTATCCAGGAAGATCGCATGATCTTTCTTTCCCATGGCAACAGCAAACTGATCCATGATTCCACAGTTGCAACCGTTGAAGTTATTTTCAGAATACTGTCCGATCAGTGCCAGATCGATCATGCTGATTCCTTCGAATCCAAACAGATCACGGACTGCAAGTCCTGTCAGTACTTCCAGAGATGCGGAAGAAGAAAGTCCGGAACCATTCGGGATCGTGCCGTAGATCAGATCCATACCGGTCGGGATCTTGTATCCTCTGCCTTCCATTGCCCACATAACTCCCTTCGGATAGTTGGTCCATCCTGCTTTTTCAGAATATACCAGATCATCCAGGCTTGTCTCGATCACGCCCAGTTTGCTGAAGTTTTCAGAATAGAAACGGATCGTACGGTCTTCACGTTTGCGGACGATCATGTAAGTTCCGATGCTCAGTGCACATGGGAAAACGTGTCCTCCGTTGTAGTCTGTATGCTCTCCGATCAGGTTTACACGTCCCGGTGAAAAGAATGAACGGATTTCTCCACCTTCCCCATAGATGGATACAAATTTTTCAATCAGTTTTTCTTTCATGTCACTTCTCCTTTTTCTTATTAAATGATGTGGGTGTCAAAAGATGCCATACGAACTGCTTCTTCTGTAAAAATCGCAGCTCAAAAACATTCCCGGTTACGTCCGGCTCTGTGTCCTTGACGTTCACGCTAATATAAGTATAATGAGACTTACAGAAAAAATCAACAAGTATCATAATAAAAACTATAATTATATTGAGGTATTCTATGCAAATCCAGACCAATCAGAAACAACGTGAACTAAAAGACCACGGAACGTTTGCTTTTCCGGTAAATGTAAGCCATGAAAACCTGTTTTCTTATGAGCGAAGTTCCTTTTTCTGGCACTGGCATCCGGAGATTGAGCTGACTTTGATCGTATCCGGAGACATCAATTATCAGGTAAATGACAAAACTTATCATCTCACCACCGGCGAGGGACTTTTCTGCAATGCCAACATGCCGCACACCGGACACATGTATAATAAGGAAGACTGTGTTTATATTTCCACGACCTTTGACCCACGTATCATTTATGGCTTCGAATCCAGCCGCATTCAGACAGCCTATGTCACACCGCTGACACTGGACGACCGTTTTTCTTCCATCAAATTTTCCCCGGATGTCGCATGGCAGGCAGAAATCCTTGCAAACCTGACAAAAATCTGGGAAATTTCTTCTTCCAAGGCTCCGTGCTGGGATTTTCAGATTCAAATCCTGCTCTCCAGGATCTGGCTGATCCTGTATCAGAATACTGAGCCACAGACTGAAACGCTTCCTGCGGTACAGCGTGACCGGGAACGTCTGCTGGTGCTGCTCTCCTACCTGCACGACCATTATCAGGAAAAAATCCTGCTCGAACAGGTTGCCGCTCAGATCAATATCTGTAAAAGCGAATGCTGCCGCTTTTTCAAAAGTCATATGAACGAATCGCTTTTTGACTACCTGCTGCATTACCGCATACAGAAAAGCCTGCCGCTTCTGCAAAACACCAACAAAAGTATCACTGATATTTCACTGCTGACAGGCTTTTCCAGTCCCTGCTATTTTTCTAAAATTTTCAAATCCGAAATGGGATGCACGCCGCGGGAGTATCGCAAAAATGCACTCAAGACTCCTTCGCCGGAAGCTGAGCCAGAATGATCGCCGCAAACATGGCAACACAGCCAAGTCCTTCCCGCATACTTAAGGTCTGGCCAAGCAGCAGCCAGCCAGCCAGCACAGAAATACAGGACTCTAGGCTGAGGATCAGCGATGCAATGGTCGGATCCATCCCTTTCTGACCGACGATCTGCAGGGTATAGGCGACACCACAGGACATGATACCGGCATAAGCGATCGGTTTCCACGCCAGAAGCACTGCGGATAACTGCGGCTGTTCCGCAAAGAGCATCGCAATGCCGGATAACAGACCGCACACCAGAAACTGGATGCAGGACATCTTCACACCGTCCACCTTCGGCGAAAAATAATCCACGATCAGGATATGTACTGAAAACAGAATCGCACAGACAAATACCAGAATATCTCCGTATCCGATTGAAAACTGTTCGTTTATGCAGAGCAGATACAAACCCACAACTGCCAGAAGCACCGACAGCCAGATCATCGGACTGCATTTCTTCTTCATAAAAAGTCCGATCACCGGAACGATCACAATATAACACGCTGTAATGAAACCGGCTTTTCCGACGGTTGTATATTGGATGCCAATCTGCTGGAAATTGCTTGCCAGGCACAGGGCGACACCACAGCAGATCCCGCCGGCCAGCAGTGTTTTTCGCTGTGCTTTTTTTTCCTCTTCGCTGACTTTTTCTGCCTTTGCCTTTTTTCCCGCTTCAGGAAAAAAATACACGGGATCAGCACCAGTCCTCCCAGAATACTTCTCACAAAGTTGAAGGTAAACGGTCCGACATACTCCATCCCCACGCTCTGGGCAACAAACGCCACGCCCCAGATGCATGCCGTCAGTAAAAGCAATGCGGAACTGCTCAGATTTCCTTTTTTCATTTTACAATTCCTTCCTTATTTCATTAGCTTTCATCATATTCTTTTCTTTTCGAAAGTCAATGGCGGATTTCTTTATGTTTTTCAACGAAATATCATAAATTTTTATATTTTCTTTTATTGGGAAATATGGTACAATGACTGTCAGTAGGGTCTCAATAATTGTGAAAGTTGCATAAATACCGGCATCTTTCACATCCCAAAATCACTATAACAGAAAGAATATGAGGTGTACACAAATGGCAATAGATAACAGCTTTATCATCAAAAACTTCAGGGACTTCCAGAGATGTTCGTTATTTTCTCCCAGTCCACCAAGCATCCTTATGTAACCTGTAACGAAGAATCTTTCGATGACCAGATACATATCTTCTCAGACGCTGAGGCAGCACATGCTTATGTTGTTGCAAAAAATGAGCAGGAAAAAATCCCGGTGGTATCCGTAAGAGTAGCAGCAGAGCAGTTCCTTCATTTCTACGGTACACTCTACGCTCTCGGTGTCAACGGCGTGGTACTGCATGACAATGATACGGAAACCTCTCTCGCTCTTGAAGCGATCGTTCACAGAAGACATAATCCGGACGAACTTCCGGAAAAACAGCGTCCTGTCATCAATCCGGAGCTGATGCTCACTTCCCTGTATTTCCTGCAGGAGATGCGTCGTCCGGTCAGCGAGGAAGAAAAAAGAAAAAAGCTGATCTGCGGGCAATGGACGAAGAACTGGTTGCCAATCTGGTACGCGGCCGTTTCTTAAGCGGTATTATTGTAGACGAAAGCGAAAAAGATGCTGACAGTAAAGCAGAAAATCCTGACGGCAACACGGAAGACGGAAACATCGAAGAAGCCAAAGAATCAGAAACAGAAGAAGAACAGCCAAAGAAAAAAAATAACATCCGTGTTCCGTATGTCAACAATCAGAACGGCGAGATGTATCAGGCTATCTTCACAGACGGATACGAGCTTCAGAGGTTTGATCCGAAGAAAAGACTTCGTCCGGTTGTCGTGAAATTTGATGATCTGGAGAAGTTCCTAGTGAAAGATGCAAAAGGTTTTTTGTTAAATTCGACCAGTACTGCCCTGCCGCTTCGCCGTGAGCAGCTGCCTGCTTTCAAAAAACGTATTGATGGTTAACTGAAAAAGGCACAGGAGTAAAATCCTGTGCCCTCTTTTTATTTCCTGTCTGCGGTTTGCCGGACTTCAGCTCTCAGATCAGAAAATCTTTTAATCGCTTACTTCTGGACGGGTGACGCAGTTTCCGCAAAGCCTTGGCTTCAATCTGGCGGATACGCTCACGTGTTACATTGAACTCTTTTCCGACTTCTTCGAGTGTTCTTGCTCTTCCGTCTTCCAGACCAAATCTCAGTTTAACAACCTGACGCTCTCTGTCTGTCAGAGACTCCAGTGCTGTTGCAAGCTCTGCTCTGAGCATGGAAAATGCTGCGGAATCTGCCGGTGAAAGTGCGGAATCATCCTCGATAAAGTCTCCCAGATGGCTGTCATCCTCTTCTCCGATCGGAGTATCCAGTGATACCGGATCTCTGGAGATCTTGAGAACTTCTCTTACACGTGACACGGAAACATTCAGTCTCTCTGCAACTTCTTCCGGGGTCGGTTCACGGCCAAGCTCCTGAAGCAGCGTTCTGGTCATACGAAGTGTCTTGTTGATGGTCTCTACCATATGTACCGGCACACGGATCGTTCTTCCGGTATCTGCAATACCTCTGGTGATCGCCTGACGGATCCACCATGTCGCATAGGTACTGAACTTATAACCTTTGGTATAGTCAAACTTGTCAACTGCTTTCATCAGTCCTAAATTTCCCTCCTGAATCAGATCCAGAAACAGCATTCCACGACCGACATATTTTTTTGGCAATGCTGACAACCAGACGAAGATTGGCTTCCGTCAGCTGTTTCTTTTGCTTCTTCATCTCCTGCTTCCACACGCTTTGCAAGCTCTACCTCCTGCTCGGTGGTCAGCAGCGGCACTTTTCCGATCTCTTTCAGATACATACGGACCGGATCTTCTGTGCTGACACCTTCCAGCACATCCACATCATCGATGATCTCAACCTCGTCCTCGTCATCCAGAATGATATCATCATTGTCGAGGATCAGATCTTCTGCATTGTCCACGCCAACTTCGGCATTTACAATATCAATTTTCTGCTTTTCCAGATACTCCAGTACCAGATCCATCTTATCTTCGGTAAGTTCCAGTCCTTTAAAGGCATCATTAATCTCACCGTACTGTAAGACATTTTTCTTTGTCTTTGCTAAATCTACAAGTCAAGCAATGCTTTTGTAAACTGTTCCTGCTGTAATTCATCCATACTACAATTTCTCCTAATGCTCTTGCCTTCTGGCAACTCATTTTGCTGCATTTAATAAGATACCATTTTTGACATCTTCTGTCAACTTTTCCGGAGCATATTCCAGAAAATCACAAGAAATCCTCCTAAAAAGATAAACATATCTGCCAGATTAAACACTACACGTTCCAGTTTTCTGCACTTTGTGTGGAAGCTGAAATAGTCAACCACATATTTTCGTGTGATACGATCCCAAACGTTACTCCATGCTCCTCCAAGGATCATCCCAACACCTGTCTTCAAAAACAGCTGTTTTGGTTTCTTTATAAGATAAACGTAAAACGCCGTCATTCCTGCTGTAACAACTGTTGTAACACCTGTGAGCAGTTTTGGAGTTTTCTCCATGAAGCTCAGTGCAGCTCCCCGGTTATGCAGCTTCTGAAGGATGATATGCCCTCCGAGCATTTTTTCTGGCGCCTCCTCCTCATTCCAGCTTTCCGCTCTCTTCTTCATAATATAATCCGCCGTAAAAATGCCTGCCGGCAATAGCATCCACTTCATACTATTCCTCCAGTGCCGGCACACCTCTCATCTCAATCAGAGGTCCGCCTTTATGTTCAATATAATCCCTTGTGATCGTAACTTTGCCGATGCTGTCATCTTTCGGGATCTCATACATGATATCCAGCATGAAATATTCGATGATCGCCCGCAGTGCCCTCGCTCCGGTTTTTTCTCCAGAGCTTTCTCTGCGATCGCCTCCAGTGCTCCATCCTCAAAAACAAGCTGCACTTCATCGAGTGCCAGCAGTTTCTGATACTGCTTGAGGATGGCATTTTTCGGCTCTTTCAAGATCTTGACCAGCATCTCTTTTGTCAGTCCCCTCAGTGTAAAGACGATCGGCAGTCTTCCGATAAATTCCGGGATCATGCCGAAATTGCGGATATCTTCCAGTGTCACTTTTTCGAGGATATCCGGATCGTTGTCATACTTGTCCTTTAAATCTGCACGAAATCCGATGGATGCCTGTTTGTTCAGACGCTCCTTGATAATATCCTCCAGTCCCGGGAAAGCTCCACCGCAGATAAAAAGAATATTTCTGGTATTTACTGTGGCCAGCGGCACCATTGCATTCTTGCTGTTGGCTCCGACCGGCACTTCCACATTGGCACCTTCTAAAAGCTTTAATATACCCTGCTGGACAGACTCCCCGCTGACGTCTCTCTGATTGGTGTTCTTTTTCTTTGCGATCTTGTCGATCTCATCTATAAAAATAATGCCCTGTTCTGCTTTTTTTCCACATCGTTGTCTGCAGCTGCAAGCAGCTTGCTGACAACGCTCTCGATATCATCGCCAATGTAACCTGCTTCTGTAAGAGAAGTCGCATCGGCAATCGCCAGCGGCACATCCAGAAGTTTGGCCAGTGTTTTGACCAGATAGGTCTTTCCGCATCCGGTAGGTCCGATCATCAGCATATTGGATTTTTCAATCTCAATATCATCCATCGTGCCGGTCGCCACACGTTTATAGTGATTGTAAACGGCAACAGAAACCACTTTCTTTGCATAGTCCTGACCGATCACATACTCATCAAGTTTTGCCTTGATCTTGTGCGGTGCCGGGACAGATTTCAGATCAAATGCCGGTTTTGCCTCTTCTTTGCTCTTCTTTTTTTTGCGAATCTTCTGTTTCTGTGGAATGTGATCCTGCAGATCCGACAGATTGATCATGCTGATATTCGGCATATTTGACATATCCTGGAAATTCATACCGCCTTTTCCCATGGAATCAAAAACCTTCTGCATACAATTCTGACAGATATGGATATCGTTCGGCAAATGTACCATCTTTCCTACTTTGCTCTCCGGTCTGCGGCACAGAAAGCAAATATCTTCAAAATCTTCTTTCTTTTCTTCGTCTACTACATCAACATCAATGTTTTTTTCATCTGGCATTGTCATAAACCTCCAGTAATTTTACTGTTCATCATTATAGCTCATATGTTCGCAAGAAACAAGTAAACTTTTTCGAAAGAAAATGGAAAAACAATTATACCAGTCCCTGTACTTTCAGAAGATAGAGCCATCCGGTCAGTGTAAATGCACTGAGCAGCGTCGTCAGCATGACAACACTGGAAGTGAGCACGCCTTTATGCCCCATATTTCTTGCCATAACATAGGAACTGACCGTTGTCGCCGAGCCGAGCATCACAAGGATCGCGATCAGCTTTTCCGTCCGGAAACCAAGTGTCACTGCGATCGGCAGAAATACGCCCGCCAGGATCACCAGCTTTAAGAGAACAGCCAGGATCACCGGCCGCATATTTTCGAAAGCTCCTTTGAACTCGATCGATGCCCCCATCGCCATCAGTCCGAGCGGCGTTGCAAGCACTGCTACATTTTTACTGTTTTTTCAAGGATCACCGGCATCGGAAGTTTTAAAACAGACCACACAACGCCCGTCAGGATCCCGACAATGATCGGATTGGTGATGATCCCGTGTAACGTTTTGCGTATCAGTGCTCCGTTTACCCTGCCGCGTTCCGGCCGCATTACGGTCAGTACTACAACCGCCATAATGTTATAAAGCGGCACACTTGCCACAATCATCAAAGATCCCATGCCTGCCTCACCGTAAATGTTCTGGATAAAGGCAATTCCGAAGATCGCCGCACTGCTCCGGTAAGATGCCTGGATAAACTCACCCTGTAGGCTCTTATCTTTCAAAAGAAAGGACAGTAATGTTACCGCTGTAATACTGATTAACGTAGCAAGGAAACAAAACACTACAAATTTCCAGTCCCAGGCTTCAAAAAAATCAACGGTCGCCAGATCCTGGAATACCAGCACCGGAAGTGCCACCTTAAATACAAAGCTGTTCATCTTATCGACAAACGATCCGTCCATGATATGCCACTTTCGAAATGCATATCCGAGCATCATTGTCAGGAAGATCGGCATCGTCGCGTTCAGGCAAAACATCAAATTACTCATAAAACAAAACTCCAATCTCTGCAGTTTTTTCATGACAGCCTGTTCAAGAAAACCTGCTGCTCACCGCCTGCAGAAGCGGGGCATCTCACGTCCGATGTATACTATACCATGTCCCTTCGCTTTTTCCAGTGCATATCAGCGATTGCGTTCCAGACCAGCCTGCGGATCGCTCCTTCTTCCATTTTTATTTTACATTTTTCCCCCGATTTCCATATGCTATAAATCCTATAGCAATGCTTCTTTTTGTACACAATTTCAAAAATTTTTCACAAAAATTGTAAATTATACTTGCATTTCCCTTATCAGAATAGTAGTATAGGGATATAAAATTTTAGGGAGGTGATTTCTATTTCTACTTACAATCTTACTGCTACAACCAAGCTGATCATGGATTATCTGTGGGATTTCCCAGAAGGTACTTCTTTCCGTGAAATTTACAAACATTTCACAGAAGTGAAAGGAAAGAGACTGGAAACGCCAGACTCTTTACACTTACCTGACGATCCTGATGGAGCAGGGTTTCCTGAGAACAGAAGGCTCCCGTCGCAGAACTACTTACATCCCGGCAATTTCCCGCGATGCTTACCGTGAGTTCCATGCAAAGGAGATTCTGGAGGATGCTTATGACAATTCTCTTGTAAAATTTGTAACAGCTTATGCAAAGAGCGATAATATCACAAAAAGAAGATGCTGACGCAATTATCGCTATTCTGAATGATACTGTAAAATAGCCATTCAGAGGGGAGTGCAAGAGTACGTATGAATATTACAAATTACTATAGTTGTGTGGTACACTTGTGTATGCGTCAGCTTTTCTTCTGGAAAAGCCTGACGGACACAGGAAAAGGAGTTCACTTGAATGTGAGCTCCTTTTCTTTTTACATATTTTCTGTCGGCTTAAGATTACTGCTGGAACTGACGGAAGAAATCTTCAAGGGAATCGTAACTGTCGCTTCCGCTGTTTCCTCCGTTTCCGCTGTATCCATCGCTTCCATTGCCGTCATATTCATAATACTGACGCGGCTGGCTCTGTCCATTATCCTGTCCCTGACTGTTATCCTGGCTGTTTCCCTGATCCTGACTCTGTGAACCTGAAGAATCTGAGCTACCATCTGAGGAAGAAGTGTACTCACTCTTCTTTGCCAGTGTGACAGAGAAGGTATTCTCTACATATTCTCCGCCCTGTGCTGTCTTGACAACCACATCGATCGTCTCACCTGCTTTGTAATACTCCATGCGTGAAAACAGTTCATTTCTGGAAGAAATCGTGATGCCATCCAGTTTTGTGATGATGTCACCTTTCTTGATGCCTGCTTTTTCTGCCGGAGAACCTTCTACTACGCTGTATACAAATGCACCTGCCGGCAGATTGTAGATCTGACGTGCTTCTTCGGATACATCTCTTGCATCAACACCGAGGAAACCAAGTTCTTCGCTGTCCGTTACTTTTGCTCTGGTCGTACGGTTCATCAGCTCATCCAGGATTGGAGAAGCTGTATTGATCGGGATCGCATATCCCATACCCTCCACGCCGGTATCTGCTGCCTTTGCGGAATTGATACCGATCAGATTGCCGTTCGCATCGAGCAGTGCACCGCCGCTGTTGCCCGGGTTGATCGCTGCATCCGTCTGGATCATATTGTTGCTGACATTATCGATCGTCACTTCCCGGTTCAGGGCACTGATGTAACCTACCGTCACAGACTGTCCATAGCCCAGTGCATTACCGATCGCGATCACCTGATTGCCGATTTTCAGTTTATCAGGTCACCCATAACAGCAACTTTCAGTTTGCTCTGTACATCTTCGGAAATATCAGAAAGGCTGACTGCCACAACGGCCAGGTCATGGTCCGAATCCGTACCTTTACCTGTGCTTTTACGACGGCATCATCGGTGTTTTCCGTATCCACGGTAAAACAGACGCTCAGTTCTTCTGCTCCGTCCACCACATGGTTGTTGGTAGCGATCAGAAGCTCTTTATCTGTCTTGGCAATGATCACACCGGAACCGGCACTTTCTGTTTCCTGATACTGTGTTGTTCCGAAAAACATGCTCTGTACTTCTTCTACGCCTTTGTTTGTGATTGCTACGATGGATGGCATCGCATTCTCTGCGATCTCAGAAACATCGCCGGCTGCTGAGACGCTCTGTGTGACACTCTGGCTGTTATCTGCATCACCGGCTGCCTGTGTCTGCAGCTCTGCTCTCTGCTCAGTCTCACCGGATGAGATAGTCTCGCTTTCTGCCACAAGACTGCTCACGGATTTTTTGGAATCGATCGTTCCGAACGTCACACCAAGCACCAGACCGAATACGGCTGCACATCCGAAAGCAACTGCGATCTTCTTGCCTGTGCCAAACGGCTTTTTCCCGCCGCTTTCCAGCGAATGTTTCTGCTGCGGATGATTTTGGTAAACGCCGTCATGCCATCCGTCTTCTCTCTGGTGATACTCGCCATTCTGATAGTACTGACGGTATCCTTTCTTTTCTTCGTTAATATGCTCTTCTGCATGATGCTCTGATGAACCATACTGCTGTGAGTTCTGTGTGCTGCCTGTCGGCTCTGCCTGTTCGCCTCTTTCGTAGCTGTAATGGTAAACAGATGACTGCTCCCCGGATTCTGCGGATGCTTCGGTTTCTTCCGCTGTCGATGCCTGTACCTCTTCGGTTTCTGACAGCTGATCTTCTTCCCCGTACATCTGCCCGGTTTTCACTTCATCCTCTGCGGATGGCTGCTTTGGATCGTAGCGGTCTTCATTTTCTTTATTATCAAATTCATCATACATGACCAAATCCTCCTCTTATCGCTATTTTGCGTCTGACTTTTCTATCAGGCCACATTTTTTTCTGTATGGTATGAAAGTATAGCAGTCGTTTGTGTTCAAAGTGTGACAAAATCGCTTAATTTTTACATCTTGACTGGAGTTTCTTTTTCTTCTCCCAATAACTCTTATTTCCTGTAAGGTGTAAAACTATGTTTTCCGGCAGTTTCTGATAGGACCTGCCAAGCCTATAACCGAGCAGTTTGCTTGCACTTCGCATCCCCAGAACCGGAATGAGATACGGCTTTCTCTGTGAGATCAGATACGCTGCGGTCGCCTTCACCATGCGAATCCCTTCACTTTCTGATTTTGCCATGGCAAAAATCTCCGGGTGATCCGCCTGGGACACTGCCAGATCAAAGTTCCGGTGCAGCTGCTGGCGATTTGTATAGTTGTGGGAATGAACCACTCTTGCTTCTGCAACATAGGCAATGGCATAACCTTCCTGGATCAGTTTTCCCGCAAATATCATATCTTCATTGAAAATGGTGTGCTTTACGAAACCTCCCAGCTTTTCGTAAATGCTTCTGCGGTACATCGCACAGACATTCGAACAGAAAAACGTTTTGATCCCCAGACGGTCTAAGTCTGCTTTTGTTTTTACGCTGCTCTCTTTCGGATAATTAAAACTTCTCGTATAACGCTCGATGATATCGCAGTCTTTGTCCGGCAGCTGTCTTGCATAGGCTGCCGCCACCTTTTCCTTTTCAAAAGCGGATACCAGTTTTTCCACCAGATAAACATCTGCCGGGACGGCATCCTGCGTCATAAATAAGATCAGATCCCCGTCAAGCAGGGAGGCGGCACCATCTCTGGTACCGCCGTGGTCAAAATCTTCTGTCTCTATATGCCGGATCTGTACATTCTGCCACGTTTCATATCCTTTTTCCGGAAAGAATTTTTCTTCCGTATTTACGATCAGGATCGTCCCGATCGGATAAGTCTGTTTCTGAAGCATATGCATCAGCCGGTCAAATTTATGATCCGGTTTATAGCTCGGAATCACAACATCTACCGTTTTTTTCACATTCTCCCTACTTTCTTGTTTACTGTATTCCTGTATCGTTGATGATCTGCCAGCTGATCTCCTGCACGGAATCGGACGGCTCATAACTGCCGTCATCGAACAGCCACTGGTGAAGCTGACGTACATTGTCTGCCAGATCGACTGCCACCACGCAGTCTCCTGCCTGAAGATTTGCTGCCGTTAAATTAAATGGAAATCCTGTCTGGTCTGTCAGATTATAAGAAGAAACATCTTTTGCCAGGGAGAGCAGCTCCGTGTTGCCAAGGCTTGTCATCATATTGCCGGCCACGTTGTCGATCAGATTGTTCAGTGTCAGAAGATCGGCACTTTTTGCCTTCTCCAGGATCTTCTGAAGAACGGTACGCTGTCTTTCGGTACGTTTGAAATCGCTTCCTTCCGTGTAACGGATACGGCAGTAAGACAGTGCCTGAAGTCCGTTTAAGGTCTGAAGTCCTGCATATTCGACCGGAACGATCTCTTTGCCGGTCACCTGGGAACCCTCTACCTGATAATTGTTCAGATGTACAATCTCGTCCTCCTGCACATCGATGTCAATGCCGCCAAGTGCATCGACCACATCGGCAACTGCCGTGAAATCTACGGTGACAAAATCCGTGATATCCAGATCCAGGTTTTTGTTCAGCATGCTGATCGCACGGGAAGGTCCGCCGAAATAATAACATTCGGTCGCCTTGCGGTACTCTCCGTTTGTATTGTCCAGGTAAGTATCGCGGTAAACAGACACCAGTTTGACATCTTTTGTCTTGTTGTTGATGCTTGCGATCAGAATGGTATCACTGTGAGCCTCTTTGTCAAGGCTTCCCTCTCTGGAGTCCACACCGAACAGTGCAATGTTTGTATAGCCTTTCAGGTTGACGTTGTCATTGATCACAATGTCACCTTTTGATACATCGGCACGTTTGATCTTGCCGACCTTTGCAGCAACAAACAGTCCGGCTGCCAGAAGTACAAGGATCAGGATTTCAATGATAAACGTGATCCGTTTTCTCTTCTTTTTCTTTGCTGCACGTTTTCTTCTGTCATTCTGTTCATAGTACCGGTCGTCATAGCCGCCGCCCGGATAACCCTGACGGTAGCCGCCGTCTCTTCCGTATCCGTCCTGACGGTATCCCTGCTCGTAACGTCGGTCATACTGTCTGCCGTAATCCCGGCGGTATTCTTCCTGCTGATAGCCTCTGTTCTCTTCGCTGCGGTAGTTTCCCCTGCTCTGACAGCGGTAATCGTCCCGGTAATATAGATCCCGGCGGTACTCTCTGTCATCAAACCTGCCGTCATCTGACTCTCTTTTGCTTTTTCTTGCCATCTCAAATCCCCCTTCTAGTATGCATTCTTGTTGATAAAGCCCTTAAAAATTGTAAGAATCAAAATCTTGATATCCAGTCCCACGGTCCAGTTCTCTATATAGTACAGGTCAAACTCGATCCTGCGTTTGATGGATGTATCTCCCCGGTAACCATTTACCTGTGCCCAGCCGGTAAGTCCCGGACGAACCTGATGTTTCACCATATACCGCGGGATCTCCTCCCGGAATTTTTCCACAAAGAAAGGTCGCTCCGGCCGCGGTCCCACCAGGCTCATATCTCCTTTCAGAATATTAAACAGCTGAGGAAGTTCATCAATACTCGTCTTTCGCATGATCTTGCCGATGCCTGTCACTCTCGGATCGTTCTTTGTCGTCCAGGCTGCCTTTTCATCCTTTATCTCCTGCACCGCCATCGAGCGGAATTTATACATATAGAACGGCCTGTTGTGCAGTCCGACACGTTCCTGCCTGAAGATCAGCGGTCCTTTCGAAGTTGTTTTCACCAGGATTGCAGAAATCAGCATGATCGGTGAAAACAGGATAATGGCCACCAGTGCCCCGAAAATATCGATGCTGCGTTTGACCATGCTGTTGAAAGTATTGGTCAGCGGCACATGACGGATGTTGATCACCGGAAGTCCGAGCAAATCCTCGGTGTAAGGTCTGGTCGGAATAATGTTATTGTAGTCCGGATAAATTTGGTGTGCACTCCGGACTTTTCGCACAGTGCAACGATGTGCTGCAGTTTCTCGTATTCCCCAAGTCCCAGCGTGATCGCAATCTCATCCAGACAGTTTTCCGGCAGGATCACGACCAGATTCTCGATCCTTCCGATCACTTTGATGCCTTTGTACATCGTCCCGCGTGCCACATTGTCATCTAAGATGCCCCGGACACGGTAACCCCACTGCGGATTCGCAATGATACGGTCGATATACTGCTCTGCCGCCCGGCTGTAGCCGACAAGCAGGATCTGTTTCTGGTTCAGCCCGCGTCTGCGAAGGCTCATCAGCACCATGCGGATCAGATTCCGCACCAGCGTTTCCACAACGATGTTCAGTGCATAGAAAATGCAGAGCATCTTTCTGGAAAAGTCGATTTCATGCTGCATATATGCAATCGTAAAAAACAGCAGCAGTGCTATGGTGTTTGCCTTTACGATGTTGCCAAACTCAAGTCTTCGTCCCTGCACCCGTTTTGGCGTGTACAGGCTGAATGCATGATAGAGCAACAGCAGCCCCGGTATCAGAATGACCAGGGCTGACATATACGTTCAAGCGGAAGTTTTCCGGCAACATCCGGTGCGAAAAACTCAAACTGAATAAACCAGGCTGCGATATAGGTACATGCGATCACCAGTGCGTCTACCACCACATGGATGCGGTTCAGAAGCGTTTGATTGTCTTTTGATCATGGTTATCCTCTCCCTGTTTGCTTGCCTTATCATAACGCATACGCCGAAAAAGGGCAATTTTTTTTGCCCGTTTTGGCAGCGTTTTTACAAATAATTTACGTTTTGTATTTCTATTTTTATCTTTATTACATCACAAATCTTCGAACGACATTCACCCAGAGCTGCACCTGAATTCTCACATAATTCCACAGATGCCGCTTCTGAAACGGAACTTTTTTCTCTTTGTCTGACATGGCAATGCCGTTAAAAATACCGTTTGCATATTCTTTCCCAAAGCCTTTCCGGACAAAAAACAGCCACTTGACCACAAACCCGGGAATCAGAAGCGGCAGATTCAGTATGATCTGCAGAAACGGCATATTCTTATAAATCATATAAACATTGTTTCTCGAAGAATGGCGTACTTTAAACTCATTGTATCTTGATCCGCTCGCCCCGCTTCCGACATGCCATACGACTGCCCGCGGACAGTACCAGTTCTCATAGCCATAGATCTGGGCACGGTAGCCGACATCAATATCCTCAAGATAGGCAAATGTGCCTCATCAAACCGTCCGATCGTCTCAAATACGCTTCTACGGTACATGGAAGCTCCGCCACAGGCTGCAAACACTTTTCTCGGCTTGAGATAATCTTTCCACGGCCTGTCTTTTCCAAGTGCATATGCCCATCCAAGGGCACAGTAATAATCCCCGGCATCATCCAGTTTGTCCGGCTCGTGCATTTTGATCATTCTTGACGAGCAGGAAAAGCAGTGCGGATGCTGCCGCATCATGATCAACAGCTCCTCAATGCAGTCTTCATGCAGCTTTGTGTCATTGTTCAGAAGAAATACATAAGAAGACTCTGCTGCCCGGATTCCCGCATTGACCGCATGGCAAAACCATAATTCCGGTCAAGTGCCAGGATCTTTACCCACGGATAATGTTCTTTTTACAAACGCAAGGCTTCCGTCCGTCGAACCATTATCCACAAGAACTGTCTCATAATTTTTACAGGTCTGCTCTCTTAATGTATCCAGACAGTCCTTTAAATATCCGATTCCATTATAATTCGGTATCACTACCGTAACTTCTGCCATATGCATTCCTTCCTAACGCTTTCTCAGTGTATAATTGCAGGTGTTGAATGAGAAATTCTCGTTGTAATAAGGATCGCCCTTCGTAAGGATCTCACCCAGTGTGCTTTCATATAGTTAATTTCACTTAAGAAACGTTTCTGTTTTTCCGGTGTGTCTTCGTAGCCGCGGCTCTTGGATTCATAGTGATACAGCTCGACATTCGGCTCATAAACTACAAGATAGCCTTCTCTTCTTACCTTCAGGCAGAAATCAATGTCATTGAATGCAACGGCAAGGTCTTCGTTGAATCCGCCTGCCCCCTGCCATGCTTTGCGGTCCACCATCATGCAGGCTGCCGTCACGGCACTTAAATCCTGCTGAAGGATTGCTTTTCTAAGATAACCGCTGCGTTCTCTTGCCATACCGACAAACATCGCCCCGGCAACGCCGCCAATACCGATGACCACGCCGGCATGCTGGATCGTATCATCCGGATAATACAGTTTCACTCCCACAATGCCGACCTCTTTTCGCTGACACTGTCCGATCATCCGCTCCAGCCAGTCCGGTGTGATTACCGTCACATCGTTATTCAGGCAGAGAATATAATCGCCTTTTTGCAAATGTAAACCCGAAATTGTTCAGAGCAGAATAATTAAAGCCCGACTTCCAGTAAACGACCCGGATGCCGTCCCTGCCGTCAATCTCTTTGTAATAATCAAAATCTCCTGCCCGGTGCTGTTATTCTCCACAATAATGATCTCATAATTACGATAGGTTGATTTCTCTTTGATGGAATCCAGGCACTTTTTGAGTGTCTCTTTTTCATCCTTGTTCGAATGATGATCGAGACGAGCGGTTCGCCCGTCACCTGATATTTCGCCCGGTAAAATCCAGGGAACAGCGTATCAGTCACTTCTGCCTCTTCCCCGCAGCGGCGGATGTGCTCTGTCACTGCCCGTTTTCCGGCATCGTAGGCATACTTTTGCTGAGCGGATTGTCCGCTGTGGAAGCCTTGTGCACCCGCCAGTGGTACAGCACCTTCGGAATATGCTCGATCCCTTTTGCTTTTTCAACACAACGGAACAGAAACTCGTGATCCTGTGCTCCGTCAAATTCTTTGTTTCTGGCCGCCCACTTCCTGCACCAGTGTCTTTTTCACAACCAACAGATGACAGATATAGTTATTGGAACGCAGCAGATCAATATTAAAATCCGGCTTGAAATTTGGCTGATAACGCTCGGAAAGATCACTTGTCACCTTATCCTCATCTGTGTAAACAATCTCCGCCCCTGTTTTGCAGATCCGATCCGCCACTTCATAGAGGGCATTTTCAGAAAGCAGATCATCATGGTCAAACAGAGCAATATAATCGCCGTCCGCCAGTTCCATCGCTGCATTCGTGTTGTCTGCGATGCCCAGATTTTCCGCAAGGATCTTATATTTGATACGTTTATCAGAAAGATAACTGTCAACGATCCGTTTTGTCTCTGCGGTATCTCCACTTCCGTCTGCAATGCACAGCTGCCAGTGCGGATAGGTTTGTGCCGTCACCGATTCGATCATCTGCCGCAGGAAAACTTCCGGTGTTTTGTAAATCGGAACCACAACACTGATCAGCGGCGGATACTCCCAGATCCGTTCTCTCTGTGCTTTTCGCTCCTCATCCGTCAGAATATCATTCTTACACCACTCATTATAATCGACTTCTTCTTTTTCAAATCGCTCTGATAATCGCACTTTAAATTCCTGAAAACCATACTGCTTCAAATAAGAAAATCCCTTTTTGATCGTGTAGGGATTCAGGCTTTTTGCCAGTTTCGAAAAATCCATACGTTTCCTCTCTTACTTTTCTGCTCTTCCGGAAAGCATTTCCATCCGGGGCATTTATCTTAACTTTTTCTCTGTTTCACCTGAAAAGACTCTTTGTACACTATAGTATAGAGGAAGCTTTTCTGTCAAGTGTCGGATTTTCTCCCGCATTTTTGATTGCAGGATTTCCGGCAGATGTGATATGATGAGTCAAGGGACAAATGGACACAAAACGGATGCTTGCATACGTATTTGTGTCTATGAGGACCGCTAAAACATGAGAAAGCAGCCATTTTTTGTAAAAAATGAGCGGATTTCGAATGTTTTCGTGATTTTGAGAGTGCAAGGCACGGAAAAAATCACGTATGACTCATAAAGATTTCCAGTTATTGAGACGCTTATCATATAGAAAGGACAAAGTGAAAACGATGATTTCAGATAAAACAGATTCCAGTTCGATAAAAACACAAAAAGCAAAGAACAAAGTCCTCGGACATTTGCTCTCGCTTTTTTTTCGGCATACTGCTTGGCGGCCTGCTCTGCCTGCTTCTGGTTGTGGCCGCACGCCACATGGGTCTGATCTCTTTTGGAGAAGCAGATTCTTTTTACGATACCGCCGTTTCCTATTACAGTGAGCAGTTCGGCGATGCCGCTTCCGTCCAGAGTCAAGACCCGCCCTCTTTTGCACGTTTTTATACGCGTGCGGCAGATACCTCCATCTTAAACAGCGATGTCTCCCTCGATCTGGAGCGGATCCTTCAGGAGAATGTTCTGCTGGAAGGGGAAGGATCGGAGGATGCCGATACTGCTGATTCCGACGCTGCGGATTCGGAAAGTGCGACCGCTTCCCTTGCAAAAGAGATCACCGGAAAGAAGATACGTCCGGCATCAAAACTTCAGGAAAGCTGCACCTTGGACGGCATTTCCCGAGACTTTACGGATCTTACGGTAAATTCCTCCTCTCCGGCGGCTATCCAGCTTGATACCGCCACATCAAGACTTTACCAGCGAGTTTATCTTATTTTTGCTCTGACAGCTGATTCTGACGGCACGCTGACCGTCTCACAGAATTCGGACATGGTATATCAGATCCCGTTTACGGCCGGCGAGAAGAAAAACGTGCAGATCGCCATTTCCATCTCGTCCGACTCGGTAAACTTTTCCTGTGAAAAGGAAAGCTGTCGGATCACAGACCTTGCACTGCTTGGCTCCGTCAAAACCATATCCGCCTACACCGGTGCTCAGATTGCTTTCGATGAGAATACCGAAAAGGACCAGATCTCCGGTACCGTGACGACAGAAAATGCCGGTTTTCTCTTTCTGCCAATCCCATACAGCAACAATGTAAAAGCTTATGTGGACGGCATCAAGACCGATGTTTTACGTGCCAATGCCTGCTTCGTCTGTGTTCCGGTCGGCTCAGGAGAACACACCTTTGAATTTTACCGGAAGTGAGCATTTTCTATAAAAAGCAGCCGGAAACCACCGGGTCTCCGACTGCTCATTTTCTGCTACTCTATTTTCGATGAAAGAATCGTTTCATCTGCTCTTTAAATGGTATTTTCGCATCCGAAATTTTCCTTGCCATTTTATAAGAAATCGTTCCTTTTGTTACTTCAATCGACGCTTTCAGTGCCGCATTCTCGTTTTTCAGTCGGTTCATCGCCGCGATGCTGCCGCTGCCGCCAATGGATGGATCGCCAAGAGCCAGTCCCTGGAAAATGAAATCCCGGTCGATCTTGTCTTCCGGCAGTTCTTTTTCCGTAAACTCCAGAAGTTCCCGGTAGAAGCTGCGGTACTCTTCGCACATCTGCTCCACCGTTTTCATCTCCATATCATCCACGATCTCTTTTCTTTGCCTGATATTCTTCCGGATGATCGATGATATGATGCAACAGCTGCATCACCTCATCCGGGCTGGCATCCGGCTTCACCAGCCAGCCGCCGCCTGTCTTTCTGATACGCTCCCCGACTGCTCCGATGTCGGTTGCAACGATCGGAATCCCATTAAGCCATGCTTCTGAGACGGTATAACTGAATGTCTCCGGCCAGATCGGCAGAATGCAGATAATATCAATCTCATTATCTTCAAGAAGCTGCGGAAGTTCCTCTTTTTTGTAAGTGGAGCTGAAGAAACAGTTCTCCTGTGAAATTTCCAGAATATTCTTATCACCGATCGCACCTAATACAAACCAGTTGATCCCACCTTTGTCCATCGGAATCAGCTCTCTTGCCATCAGACTTCCTTTCTGCGGAACCATTCCTCCAAGGAATGCCACATTGAGCCTTCCTCGTTTTCCGAAGCGATGGTGATATTCTCCTTTGGTACTTTGATTATCCGTGTAGAACACGCCGTCATGTTTGACATAGACACGGATCTTCACCGGTCCGTCGGCAAGTTTTCTGGTACTGATACGAAGATCCAGACCGCACATCAGTGCTTCTGTTGCACCAAATGCATCGACAATATCCGGTCTTGGTACTTTGTTTGCCAGAAAACAGTCCTTTTTGCCTTTGCTGTCCGTAAATTCCACATAAATCTTCGTCTCTTCGTTTGGCACGCCTTCCAGATAAGCCCAGCCTTTGATGTCATTGAGCCCCTGATCGGCTCCCGGCACACGATACAGCTTCACGTGCACGTGCTCGCTCTTCTGATGCTTCTCCGGGGACGGCACATGGATGATATCACGCTCCAATTTGTCTTCTCCGTGTTCGATGACCATGCATTTTTCTTTCAGAGAAGGGAAATATTCAAGCAGAATATCCCTCGCACTTTCGGATGGGAAGATCAGTTTCCGGCAAATGGAAAGTGCCTTTTTATTTTCCCTTCTCCAGATGCGAAGATAATCAACCTGGCTTGCAATGTCTTTTTCTGACGCAGACATTCCCGGCAGCGTTTCTGCCTCTCTTCAAAGGAAAGCTTTGCATCCTCTTTCTGACAGAACTGATTTTCGTTATCCAGAAGAATGATCGTCGGGCAGGCATAATAGAAATCATGAATGGTTGCGATCACCGGGATTCCGAAACGCTCTGCCGCAAAATAAAGCTCCAGAGAAAGATCCTGCGAATGCTGGATATGCACCATATCAATGTCAAATGCCAGCAGGATCTGTTCATAGATCTTTCGCATCTTTTCATCACGGAAAACCGGAAACTTGGTGCTTCGCCAATTTCAAATTTCAGGGAGACCACATCTTTGTCCGTGTAGATCGTCAGTCTCAAATATTCTTCATCTCTTGCCGCCACGAAGACATTGTATTCATCCCGCAGTGCCATCGTCAGCTCTTTGACATGAATCTGTGTGCCGCCGATGTTGTTGAATGCCCCTTCCTGGAAATCCAGATGCAGCAGATAGAGAATGTTCTGCTTTCCGTTGTGCAGCTTTGTATACATATTGATATTGTCGCGGATCTCCTGATCCGGATTTTCCATACAGTACCGATGGTTCATCCGCATCTGGGCAGCGTAACGGTCATTTAAGATTGCCTCATGTTCTTCAAGAAGCTTTTTCTTTTCTTCGGTGTCAAACGAAGCGGTCCCTTTATGGTATACAAAGGTGTCATCGCACATTACATGATGATAACCTGCCTGCTCTGCACGGTTGCAGAAATCATTTTCCTCCCGTAGCCTCTGCCGAACGTTTCAGCGTCAAAGACACCGATGTCATCGATCACACTGCGTTTGATATACATACAGAAACCAACCGCAACGGTGATCCTTGGATAACGTCTGAGGCTGCACGTTTCAATCAGTCCGGCATATTCATCTACCGTGACATTCTCCGGTATCGGATTGTCCTGGCACATGACCGGAACCGAACATAAAGTAGCACTGTTTGAGAGCGGTGTCACCGTTCCGATGCTCTCCTCCCGGTATGCACAGGCGATGATCTTGTCCAGCCACCCTGCGGTAACGATCGTGTCAGAATTTAAAAGAAGGACATCACGATCCTCTGACTGTGCCATTCCTTTATTTACGTTTGCGGAGAATCCCAGATTTTTTTCATTGTGCAGTACCAGAATATGTTCCCCGGCAAAGCTATCCAGATAAGGTGCAATCCGTTCATCCGGACTGCAGTCGTTGATCAGGATCAGCCGGTGCTTCGTAAGATCTGTATGCTTTAACACACTCGGCATACAAAGCTGCAAATCATCGTAACCATTGTACACCGGTATAATAATATCTACTGCCTCTGTCCTTTTTTTCATTTATTTCCTCCAAAATGCAAGACCATTCTTCTTCCCAAGCAGCCAGTTTGCACGCTCCAGTGCCTCTTCCATGGAGAGTACCGCAATCATGCCGCTGATCTTTACCTGATCCTTGTTTTCTTCCATTTTGACCAGATAAACCGGATCGGTCGTTAAAAACAGATCGCCATGCTCCACTTTTCCGGAAGCGTTGGCCGCTTTTAACTTCGCATTGGTTCCGGCATGGTCGATCCGGCAGATACATGGTTTTCCTTCCAGCGGATCAAAACGCAGTGCCTTCCAGTCCTTAAAATTTTTCAGATCAAAAAGTCACGCGGAACGCTCCGTCCTGCAGAACCGTTTCCGCCTGGATTTTCTCCTCTTCCCGGAACCCGTTTCCGGTGTCCACAAAGAGCTGGCAGTTCAGCAGATCCTTCTCCTGGTGGCGTTTGCGGAACTCTTCCAGAGAAATACCGATCTCCGGGATGCTGTAGTGCAATACGCGGTTCGCTCCGACGTAGTGTTCTGCAAAATAGGTGCCCCACTTGTGGAAAGTCTCGGACATCTCCTGCGTAATCTGATATTCTTCTAAAAGCTCCTGCATCCTGCAATCTTGTTCCAGCTGTGGATAGCTGCTGTACAGCTCATTGATGGCACGCCAGATGATAAATGCCACCGGAACCGGAAAATCAAAGATCCATTCGCAGTCAATGACAAAGTATTTTCCGTCTTTTTCGAAAATATTGTCGAGGATCAGATCGATGTTCGCCGGGGCAATGCACGGCAGTTCCGGGCAGATCTGTGAAGTTCCAAAACCTGGGCAAACTCCGTCCGCTCTCTTCCGGACATCTCCCGGCTTACGATATGACGGTTCCCAGTTGCTGCGGATTCTTTTCACACAGCATACTGACCGTGGAAATCAGATTTTTCACTTTTTCCACGTTATGTTCATAAATGGCCTGCTTTGCCTGTTGTCCAAGGCTTTTTCCTGAAGAAACGGTGTCACGACAGCATCGCCTTTTGCTTTCACGCCAAGGCTGCTCCAGCTTCCGTAATCTTTCTGTTTGTTCTGCATATTCTGCAGGTGACGTTTTGCCTCGTTTGTCATCGGCTGCTTGACAACCACTTTTTCTCCGTTTTGCTCTTCAATCGTGGTAGCAATGGAGAAATGACGATCGCGGTCGGTGCTCATCTTCGCATAAAGCACTTTTTATCAGCACGGATCTGATTTCTGCTCATCTCGATCAGAAAAGAATTGGCAAAATAATCCATTCTGCCATCCTGCTGAATCGTCTCCGCCACCTGTCCCTCCCGGAACAGTGCCATGCGGTACTTGGTAAAGTTCCAGGTCGGCAGACCATATTTCTGCTCTTTTAAAGACTCATCCGTAAAGACTTCCCGCGGAAACTTGTAATCCGGATACGGATAATAAAAACGGTGATAAGAAAAACCACAGGCTTCCATCAGACGTTCCCACTCTCCTTTGGAGAATGTCCGCACGGAATGATTGTCCGGATACCCGGCAATGCCGTCAAAATAGCCGTTGGTATGATCTTCCGGTGCACCCGCAAAATACTTGAGTCCAAAGCGGTTCTCGATTGCAATCAGCAGGATCCCCTCCGGCTTGAGCAGCCGTTTGATATTCTTAAGAAACGTCTCGCACGGCTGATCCCCCTCGGTAAAGCCCGGTGCATACTCAAACACGCCGTTGAGCACGATGTAATCAAACTGCTCACCGAACACCATATCATTTAAATTGCCGACCCAGATCTCCAGATTCGGCACACGCTCATGCCTTGCCATGTTGATGTCCGCTCTCTGCTTGGAAAGCTCCACCGACACGACCTTTTTCATCCGCTCACAGAGCAGGCCGCTGATCGCCCCGCAGCCGGAGCCAATCTCCAGACAGGTCGCATCCTCCTGAAACGGATACCAGTTCAGGATGTTCTCGCGGACTCTGGAAAGATGGTAAAGTACCGGAAACGGAACATTCTCCATACTCTCGTAACTGCCCTGTGTTTTGACGATCTTCAGTATTTCCTTTTCAATATCTCCGTCGGAGTAAAAATTCTCCGCTGTAATAATCCAGATTAAACTTTGCCATAATTCCCCCCGCTTCAGGATAGTGTTACTTTTGAATTCATATCGTAATAACCGACGGTATTGCGGTCCGAGATCACCGTCAGGCTGCATACATCATACAATCTGTGAAATACCACAAACTCTCCGTTGCGGTAACCGGTACATCCAAGAGAAATCAGATATTCTCCGCCCTGCAGATCCAGTTTCTGCGTGAAGGTGATCTCCTGACTCTCGCCCTCTTTTTACCTTTGACATCTGCCTTTTCATACATGGTGTTCGTTCCGGTAATCTCAATCCCTGCAGATTCTTGATCGTAAACGCATAGATCGGCTCTTTGATCTCCTCGTGGAAATCCACCTTCATGCGAACAGAAAAGGTGCTGCCCTTCATCAGGGTATTGGTGATCAGCCCTTTGTCATCGAGGATCGCATAGTCTGTGATCTCCGCAATCTTCTCTCCATACTCGATCAGCTTCGGATTGACCACGACCGAATCCTTCCAGTTTGCACTGACATCCTCGACATCGTTCATCCGGCTGTCTGTCTCCAGTTCAGACGGATCAAACTGATGCACCAGAACCTTCTTATAAATATCAACCGCTTCTTTCGGTGTTCCTCAAAGATCTTCTCGCCCTGGTTGAGCAGGATCGCACGGTCACAGTATTTTGTGATGCTTCCAAGATCGTGGCTGACAAACAGGATCGTCTTGCCTTCTTTTTTGAAATCCTCAAATTTGCGGTAACATTTTGCCTGAAAAAAACGTCTCCGACCGACAGTGCCTCATCCACGATCAGGATCTCCGGATCGATATTGATGGCAACGGCAAATGCCAGCCGCACAAACATACCGCTTGAGTACGATTTGACCGGCTGATTAACAAAATCACCGATGTCCGCAAACTCCAGAATATTGTCCAGTCGCTCATCGATCTCTTCTTTTGTAAATCCAAGCATCGTTCCGTTCAGATAGACATTCTCGATCCCGGTGTATTCCATGTTGAATCCGGCTCCAAGCTCCAGCAGTGCCGAGATACGTCCATCCACGTTCACTTCGCCTCCGGTCGGATTCAGAACACCGGTGATGATCTTCAGGATCGTCGATTTACCGGAACCGTTTGTCCCGATGATGCCGACCGTCTCGCCTTTTCTGATCTCAAAATTAACATGTTTCAACGCATAATGCTCCCTCGCATCCACATGAAATCCAAGCGTTTCCTTCAGACGGTCAGACGGTTTGTTATATAATTTATATACTTTACTCAGGTCTTTTACCTGAATTGCCATTTCACTCATAGATTTCGATTCCTCATAAATTTACAGAACATCCGCAAAATGTATCTTTGCCTTCCGGAACAGTCTCGTGCCGATCAGCCAGAACACCAGAGTAAATGCCCAGAAATACAGAGTCATGCCCGGACGCTGCCAGAACCATATCTTATAAATAAAGGCATCACGATATCCCTGGACAATATAAAACATCGGATTTAATTTCAAGATGGACGCAAGGATGCCGGTAATGCCGAGATCCTCCATCGACCACATGATCGGAGTCATCCAGACTCCCACCTGAAGTGCAATGTTGATCACCTGTGTCAGGTCACGAAAAAAGACAACGACCGAACTGGTCATATAAGTGATCCGAGCACGAGCACAAAGATACAAAACGTATAATAAATCACCTGGATCGTATAAACAGTCGGATAACATCCCATCGCCGTGTACAGGATCAGAGCAACCAGAATAAAAAACAGGTGTACAAAAACAGCGGATACAACTTTGACCATCGGCAGGATATCAATCCGAAATACCACCTTTTTGACCAGATAATTGTATTCCAGCAGTGCATTCGTTCCGTTGATCAGTCCGTCCTGAAAAAACCAGGGAATCAGTCCGGCGATCAGCCACAGCACGAACGGTACCGGTCTTGGTGATGAACTCCTTATCATACCAAAAACAAACCAGTAAACCATGACCGTCACACCCGGCTGTACAAACGCCCAGACGATCCCCAGGTAGGAACCGGCGTATTTCTTTTTAAAAATCATTTTTCGCAAGCTGAAAAATCAGTGTTCTGCCCGCAAAAAGCTCTGCGGGCAGTGACCGGGTTTCTTTCATAGATTCCTTTTCCTCCTAAAGTCCCTCTGCAATTTCCAGTAAATACCGGCCATATGCAGTCTTCAGCAGAGGCTGTGCCAGCTCAACGAGCTGTTCTTTTTGTGATAAATCCTCTCTTATATGCAATTTCTTCGATGCAGGAAATATAAAGTCCCTGTCTCTTCTGGAAGGCAGCTACGAAATCTGCCGCATCGAGCAGTGCATCGTGTGTGCCGGTATCCAGCCATGCAAAACCTCTGCCAAGTGTCTCCACCTTCAGGGTTCCTCTTCTTAAATATTCATTGTTGATACTGGTGATCTCGATCTCACCGCGTGCAGAAGGTTTGACATTTTTTGCGATCTCTACAACATCATTGTCATAAAAATAAAGTCCCGGCACAGCATAATTTGACTTTGGATGCTCCGGTTTTTCCTCGATAGAAAGAGCTTTTCCGTTCTCATCAAACTCTACCACGCCGTATTCTCTCGGGTCACGCACATAATATCCGAAAATAGTCGCTCCCTTTTCAATCTTGGCTGCACGCATCAGAACCTGTGAAAAAAAGCTCTGTCCGTAGAAAATATTGTCACCGAGCACCAGTGCCACACTGTCATCTCCGATGAAATCGGCTCCGATAATAAACGCATCTGCCAGTCCCCGAGGTTTGTCCTGAACAGCATAAGACATCTGAAGCCCCAGCTGCTCACCGGTTCCAAACAATCCTTTAAATACCGGAAGATCACGCTCTGTAGAGATGATCAGGATCTCGCGGATCCCTGCCAGCATCAGCGTGGACAGGGGATAATAAATCATCGGCTTATCATAAACCGGCATAATCTGTTTTGAAATCGCTTTGGTCAGCGGGTACAGTCTGGTACCGGAACCGCCTGCTAAAATAATCCCCTTCATATATCGATCCTTTCTTATTTGCGGTACATCTCTTCGTAATATTTCTGATAGTCACCACTGGTAACATTTTTCATCCAGTCTTCATGCTCGAAATACCATTTGATGGTCTTCTTGATGCCTTCTGCAAACATGTCTCCGGATACCAGCCAACTTCCTCTTTGATCTTGTCCGGTGCGATCGCATAACGACGGTCATGTCCCTTACGATCTTCTACATATGTGATCAGTTCTTCATTGATATGTGCTTTTCTCGGGTCTTCGTCCGGAAGCATCTCGTTTAACGTATCCAGAATGATATGGATGATCTGAATGTTCTGTTTTTCGTTGTGACCACCGATATTATATGTCTCAAACAGACGACCCTGTTCCTGAACCATATCAATGCCCTTTGCATGGTCATCCACATACAGCCAGTCGCGGACATTTTTTCCGTCTCCATATACCGGAAGCTTTTTACCCTGTAATGCATTGTTGATGATCAGCGGAATCAGTTTTTCCGGGAACTGGTATGGACCATAGTTATTACTGCAGTTTGTGATATTTGCCGGGAATTTGTAAGTATCCATGTAGGACTTTACCAGCATATCAGAGGATGCTTTACTCGCCGAATATGGACTGTGCGGTGCATACGGTGTAGTCTCATAGAAATATTCCCCCTCGTTCTCCAGAGAACCGTAAACTTCATCCGTGGATACATGTAAAAATTTCTTGTCTGCCTTGAATGTGCCGTCTTCAAGCTCCCAGGCTGCCTTTGCTGCATTCAGCATAACCAGAGTTCCAAGCACGTTTGTCTTTACAAAAACTTCTGGGTTGCGGATGCTTCGGTCTACATGGCTCTCTGCTGCGAAATGAACCACACGGTCAATGTCATTTTCATCGAAGATCTTGTTGATCGCCTCACTGTCGCAGATATCTGCTCTTACAAATGTATAATTGTCACGGTTCTCCACATCTCTTAAATTTTCCAGATTGCCTGCGTAAGTCAGCTTGTCAACGTTGATAATACGGATGTCATCCCCGTATTTTTTAAACATATAGTGAATATAATTAGAACCAATAAAACCGGCACCTCCGGTTACAAGATAAGTTCTCATGTTCTTTTTACCTCCATCAGTCAGTTCGTTTCTCTTATTTTCCATACGGATTCTTTATATTATACCATCTGGGGCAACAATATTCAACCTAAAAACTCCTTTTGGCAAAGCTTCCAATAAAGCCTTGCTTTTTCCTTTGCTTTTCAGAGATTCTATGATATAATATAGCCACTGTTATCGTAAAAAAGACTTGAGAGGAGCATTATTTATGAAAGAAACAACACTTGTTATCCTGGCAGCAGGCATCGGAAGCCGTTTTGGCGGCGGCATCAAACAGCTGGCACCGGTTGGACCTTCCGGTGAGATCATCATGGACTATTCGATCCATGATGCCCTGGAGGCAGGATTCAATAAAGTCGTATTTATCATCCGCAAGGATATTGAAGAAGACTTCAGACGCATCATCGGGGATCGCATCTCTGAAATCGCAGACGTATCTTATGCCTTTCAGGATCTGTCCGCTCTGCCGGACGGTTTTTCCGTTCCGGACGGCCGCACCAAACCATGGGGCACCGGCCAGGCTCTTCTGTGCTGCAAGGCGTGATCGACACACCGTTTGCTGTCATCAATGCAGACGATTACTATGGAAAAGAAGGTTTTAAAAAGTGCATGATTTCCTGGTAGAGGAACACAGCCAGGATGACCTGCTGCATTTTTGCATGGCAGGCTTTATCCTCGGAAATACCTTAAGTGAGAACGGCGGCGTCACACGCGGCATCTGTCAGGTAGATGACAGAGAACTTTTAACTTCCATCGTTGAGACCCACGATATCACCAAAACAGCAGACGGTGCCGGTGTTCCGGATGGAAACGGCGGTTTTGCACCGCTTGATACAAACAGTCATGTTTCCATGAATATGTGGGGATTTACACCGGAAATCCTCGATTATCTGGATCAGGATTTCGCAGCGTTCCTTTCTGCCCAGAAAGAAGGCGATCTCAAATGCGAATATCTGATCCCGACCGTTGTCGATGACATGCTGAAAAAAACAACTTGCTGATGTGCAGGTACTGGAGACACGTGACCGCTGGTTCGGTGTCACTTACGCCGAGGACAAGGCTTATGTCACAGACTCCATCCAGGCACTCGTAAAAGGAGGGATCTACCCTGAAAAACTGTTCCAATAAACGGGCTTCTCTTTTCCTGCATGGATTTCTGCTGACCCTTGGCATCACATTTGCCCCGGTCAGCGTCCACGCCGGGGAAGCTCTCCTACACCCACAACTTCCGGCTGTTCCGGTTTATGAATTTCTCTCCGATACTTCAGCGGAAGGTGATCTGCAGACAGATACTCTGGAAAACAACGCAAAAAGAGCAACGGTACTGCCCTCCAGATACAATGCGGCAGAGCACGATCTGGTGACACCGGTCAAAGATCAGAATCCCTACGGAACCTGCTGGGCATTCTCCGCCCTTTCCGCCTGCGAGACGAGCATGATCAGAAAAGGACTGCAAGATACCAGCTTTGATCTGTCCGAATTCCATTTCGCCTACTTTTTCTTTCACACTCAGGAAGACGCTCTTGGTGGTACCGCCGGTGACTGTACCCTCCTTGCAGACCCAGATTACATGGATGTCGGCGGTGCAGATGCCTGTACAATGTTTGCACTCTCCAAATGGACCGGAGCTGCTGCGGAATCCCTTGCCTCTTATCCATATGAACAGCTTTATACCCCATCTTCCAGCCTGGCTTACCAGGATGTCGGCCACCTTCAGAATGTCCGCTATGTAAACGGTTCTGACACTGCCAGTATCAAACGTCTGATCCTGCAGTACGGTTCGGTATCCGCCCCGCTCTGTGTAAACCTGAAAAAATATTATTCAAAGTCTACCGGTGCTTATTACTGCAACAACAACACCGGAACAAACCATCAGCTCACGATCGTCGGCTGGGATGATGATTATTCGACGGCAAATTTCACAAGTGGCATACGTCCGAGCAAAAAGGTGCCTGGATTGCAAAAACAGCTACGGCGAAGATTTCGGCAATGATGGCTATATTTATATTTCCTATCAGGACAACAGCCTGAACCACCAGAAGAAATCAACCGCTGATTCGGATTCTCTGGTATTCGCCTATGATATGGAAAACAGCGATAATTATTCCCATAATTATCAATATGACGGTTCCGCTTCCTGTACATACATGCCAATCCCATCCGGAAGTTCCCTTTCCAATGTTTTTACTGTAAGTGGAAATCTGAACGGACAGGAAAAGTTGAAATCCGTTTCCTTTGCCCTGGCATCCGAAAATATCCAGTATGCGATCCAGATCTACAAAATCCAACAGCCGGTGACCCAACAAGCGGCATCGCAGTCCTCGACCGTGCACAGAGCGGCGTGACCACTTACTGCGGTTATTATACGATTCCTTTAAATACAGAGATCGTCTTCAATCAGGGTGACCGATTTTCCGTTGTGATCTCCTTTGCATCGCCGACCAACCAGACACTGTATGCCTTTATCGACAAAAAGCAGCTCTCTGGAATCCCTGCATTTCGTTTCCAGTGCTGAGATTGGCCAGAGCTACTACCGCACAAAAGCCAATGGCTGGATGGATATCAGTTATCAGCAGATCAATAACCGCATCAAAGCATTTACGGAAAATACAACGGAAGCTGCCACCGAGATTCTGGCAAATGTCTCTGCTCTTCCAAAATCCTCGATCCGCAAGATAAAAAGCAGTCGCTGCTCTTCTTTACGGCTTTCCTGGAATGCGGTACAGTATGCAGACGGCTATCAGATTTTCCGCAGCACTTCCAGAAAGAAAGGCTACACACTGATCGCTGACACGAAAAAGACTTCTTATTCCGACAATACTGTCGTTCCCGGCAGGAAATACTACTACCGGATACGTGCCTATGCCAGAAGCCGCTACAACGATATTGTATACAGTCCTTATTCCCAGGTGAAAAATCAGACACTGAAGCCGGAAAAAGCACAGATACGCTCCCTGAAAAAAAGCAGCAAAACCTACCTTCTGAGCTGGAGAAAAGTCCCCGGTGCTGATGGCTATGAAGTTTTCCGGCAGATTTCCGGCAAAAAATGGGAACTGTTCAAACGTATCAAACGAACCGGCACCCTGAAACTGAAACTTTCTCTCGCTTCAAAAAAAAAGACTGCTTCTACCGGGTACGTGCCTATAAAAAAACAGCTAAGGAAAACATTTACGGTCCTTTCTCAAAAAAGTAAAAATTTCTGCAAAATAAAGCCGAAAACAAAAGCCTCCGCCCATCCTATGATGAGCGGAGGCTTTTTTCTATCTTATCCTTTTCACACACTCCTACAGAATGGATTTCCCAGGTCCATCCTGCATCTCTGTAATTATCTCTAATTACAATACTTATTAAAACACTTGCTTTAAATGATACTCGTCATCTACCAGCAGCATATCGGCCTCTTTTCCGACACTGATAGAACCGACTCTGTCATAGACACCTATGCTCTTTGCCGGATTTCTTGTCGCTGCAAAAATCGCATCTGCTTCCGGAATATCGAAAGACATTGCAATCTTCATGCAGTCGTACAGGCAGGTTGCGGATCCTGCGATGGTTCCGTCTGCCAGTGTTGCTTTACGGTCTTTCATAAATACTTTCTGACCGCCCAGTTCATATTCTCCATTTTCCATACCGCATGCCATCATGGAATCACTGATCAGAACGATACGTTCCGGTCCGAACATACGGAATGCTGCACGGATCGCACTGCCATGAATGTGCAGACCATCACTGATCAGCTCGGCATATACATGATCGTTGTCTGCAGCTGCTCCGATAACACCCGGTGCTCTGTGATTTAATGGCGGCATTGCATTGTACAGATGTGTTACATGATCTGCACCGGCCTCAAATGCTGCCTTTGCAGTATCATAATCTGCGGTTGTATGTCCAACAGAAATATGCACTTCATCTTTGAGTTCCTTAATAAATTCTACGGAACCTTCCATCTCCGGTGCCAGAGTCACCAGTTTGATCAGTCCGCCGCTTGCCTGCTGGCATGCACGGAACGTCTCTGCGGACGGTGCCTGAATATAAGCACCATTCTGTGCTCCCTTTTTCTCCGGTGCGATAAATGGTCCTTCCATATTGATACCAATGACACGTGCTCCGTCTGCGATGCCGTCTGCTTCTTTGCGGTCGCAAAAATATCAACCAGCATCTCTTTGGAAAGTGTCATGGATGTCGGGCAGTAAGAAGTGATACCATGTGCTTTTTCAAAACGTAAAATCTCTTTTACGCCTTCTACGTCGCAGTCACAGAAATCATGACCGCATGCACCATGGCTGTGTACATCCACAAGACCAGGAATCAGTTTGTATCCGTTTGCGTCTACCACCGTCTTATCGCTTACTTCTGCTTCCGTTGCCACGATCTTATGATCTTCTACAAAAACATCTTTTACCTGAAATGTTCCGTCTTCACAAAAAACGGATGCACCTTTAATGATCATTTAGATCACTCCCTTCTCTCTGCACAGGGACAGTGCTTCTTCATCTGCAATTACGATCACATCGTTGTGAAGCTGCAGTACAGAAGCCGGTACGCCAGGTACGATCGGTCCAAAGAAGGATTCATAAACTGCCTTTGCTTTGTTCTTTCCGCTTGCCAGCAGCAGAACTTTCTTGGCTGACATGATGTTCTTGATGCCCATGGTGTATGCATATTTCGGCACATCATCCATAGTTTCAAAAAATCTTGCGTTTGCTTTGATGGTATCTTCTTTCAGTGCTACACAGTGTGTCAGGCTCTCGAAAGCTGAACCCGGCTCGTTAAATCCGATGTGTCCGTTTCCGCCGATACCAAGCAGCTGCAGGTCGATGCCGCCAACGCTGTCGATGATCGCATTATATTTTGCACATGCAACTTTGCTGTCCGGTTCTGTTCCATCCGGTACAAAGGTACGTGCCTTGTCGATATTTACATGATCAAACAGATTTTTGTTCATGAAATAACGGTAGCTCTGATCATTGTCTCCGTAAAGTCCTTTGTATTCGTCCAGGTTTACAGAAGTTACCTGTGAAAAATCGATGTCACCTTTGTTGTACCATTCAACCAGCTGTTCGTATGCACCTACCGGTGTAGAACCTGTTGCCAGACCTAAAACAGCGTTTGGTTTCATGATAACCTGGGCAGAAATAATATTTGCTGCCTTTCTGCTCATATCCTTATAATCTTTTGCCTGATATAAAACCATATCCCTCTTCCTTTCTGATTTCAGGTTTATTCCACTTCCGCTTTTGCAAAAAAGACCGGAAGATGGAAGTTTGGCTTCTCACTGTCAATTGGTGAAAAGCTGATATAATGTTCAACAGCCGGATCTTCTGAAATTTTATAGAAATTACAGTATATCTCCTTGCCGCTGCCATCCGGTAAATAATCGCAGACTTCCTTCAGAAACTTCTCCGGAATGAGCAGGCTCATTGTCCAGTGATCCTTTTCAATCACGGAATTTACGCCTGTTTCCTTATAAACTTCATCGGAAAGGAACTGTCTTCCCTGTCTGCCAAAGCCATATTTTGCATACATGGCTCCGTTTGCATTCACTTCAAAGTTCAGATACATATCATTGTTGGTAAGTTCCTTTCCTTTTTCTGCGAATGCCAGAAACACTTCCACTGCACTGTCTTTGCAGACCATTTCATGATGCTCTGTGCATCTTGCAAGCGGATCATGCTCCTCTGTGCAAATCTGCACATAGAGTCCTTCCCCCTTCAGATACCCCATATAACCACAGGCTTTCGGAGGTGTGATCGCATGATGCCACTGCACATGGTCGATCTCAAAACGATTGCAGTTCACAATCTCTTCTTTCGAAGAAATCGTCTTAATCTTATATTCCAATGTATGTCCTCCTTCTAACGGCACGAGTACCAAAAAGGGGGACACCCACTACGGCGTCCCCCTTGCAGGTCAGATTTCAGACCATTATATCAAGCTATTATTTGCACAGTTTCTTGAACTCGTCAGCTACGAACTGAACCTGAGTTCCGATGATAACCTGTACACTTGTTTTGCCTGGGCGAATCACACCAGCTGCTCCAGCTGCTTTGATTGCTTTTTTCGTTTACTTTTGTAGTATCTTTCACTTCCAGACGAAGTCTTGTGATGCAGTTGTCGATAGAAGTAATGTTTTCTTTACCGCCGCATCCAGCCAGAACTGCTTTTGCAACTTCTGTGTAGTTGTTGTTAGACAGTTTGATGCTCTTTTCAGATTCGTCGATATCATCATCTTCACGACCTGGTGTTTTCAGATCAAATTTCGTGATCGCGATACGGAATACTACATAGAATACGATAAATGCTGCAATACCAAGCGGAATGATCAGCCATGTCTTAGCTGCTGCCGGAAGGGAAGCAGAGAAGACCAGGTCAGTCAGACCAGCTGAGAAACTGAATCCAGCTCTGAATCCAAGTACAACTGTGATTACTGTGAAGATAGCGTACAGCAGAGCGTATACTACATACAGACCAGGTGCAAGGAACATAAATCCGAACTCGAATGGCTCAGTAACGCCGCAGACAAATGCTGCGATTGCTGCGGAAGAAAGAAGACCGATTGCAACTTTTTTCTTGTTTGCTTTTTGCTGTATGAATCATAGCCAGAGCAGCACCAGGATACCGAACATCATACATGGGAAGAATCCGGACATGTACATTCCAAGGCTCCAGGTTACATCAGCAGAGGTTTCACCTGCCAAGAAGTGCTTAAAATCACCAAGTCCGATGGTGTCAAACCAGAATACGTTGTTCAGTGCGTGATGCAGACCGAAAGGAATCAGCAGACGGTTGAAGAATGCGTAGATACCAGCACCTACAGCTCCCATCTTTTCGATACCTTCGCCCAGTGCAACCAGAACGCCAAACAGTACCGGCCATACGAACAGCAGAACTACGGATACAACGATAGAAACAACACCGGAAACAATTGCTACACAGCGTTTGCCGCTGAAGAATGCCAGCCAGTCCGGAAGCTTCGTTCCCTTGAATTTATTATAGCAGGAAGAACCGATAATACCTGCGATGATACCGATGAACGGGTTTTGGATCTTGCTGAATGCGATGTAAGCGGTTGTACCTTCTTCAAGAGTTTTGATAACAGATACAGCACCTACAGACAGCAGAGTTGTCAGCATCAGCCAAGAAGCCAGAGCTGCAAGTCCACCTGTACCGTCATTGTCTTCGGACATACCAACACCGATACCGATTGCAAACAGGATAGCCATGTTATCAATCAGGGCTCCACCTGCTTTAACTAAATAGAAACCAATCTGCTCTACAATACCTACTACGTCACCACCCTGCATGGTAGATGGGCAAAGAGCATATCCAAGACCCATCAGGATACCACAGATAGGAAGGCAAGCAACAGGTAACATCAAAGCTTTACCTAATTTCTGTAAGAATTTCATCATAATTACTTTTTTCCTCCTTCTCTTACTTAATGAGAATCCTCCTCCAGCTCTTTTTCCGGCTGGATTCTGCGGATATGTACGGCCAGATAAGCCGTCTCCTCATCTGTAATTTCGTGATCATAGCGCATTTTTATATAATGCGCAATCTTCTCGCTGCACGCATATTCAACCGGGTACATTCCGGCGATCACTTTTCCGAAACCGTTATCATCATCCCCGAGCATCTGCCCCGTAAAAATGCGCTGTCCAAGAAATTTCAGATGAGTGATGAATCTGGCGTAATGAAGGCTTTCTTCCTGCAGTTCAATATTCAGATATTCACTGACGATATTGACCACGTCGCGAATGAGACAGGTGATGTTCATCGTATTGCGTACACCGGTGTCATATTCCGCATTTACGATATGAAGTGCGACGGATGCGGCCTCATCCTCATTCAACTCCACATCAAGCTTCTCCCTGACCTTGCGGATTGCATACTTTCCAACGCCAAACTCGATCGGATAAAGGTCTTCACCTCAACCTTGAGCGGGTTGTCAAACTGCATTCCTTTCTTATACCGTTCAATTGCGAAACTGATATGATCTGTCAGAGTCAGATAAATACTCTGGTGTAACTTCAGCCCGATATTGTTCTTGGCATAAGTGATAATCTGGTCGGATAACTTGAGATATTCCACCGGAAGCCTCTCCACCAGCCTGGCGAACTGCCCGGCTGACTTCTTATCCTCCAGTCGGAACGTCTTCTCAATCTGCTCCTCATTCACAATCTGTCCCGGCTTTGCATGGAAACCGATACCTTTTCCCATGATGACGACTTCCTCGGCGTCTTTGTCCAAAGCACTTACTACATTGTTATTAATAACTTTGATGATTTTCATAGTAATAACGTGTCTCCCAAACAAAAAAGACCCAAAGAATCCAGAATCCTTCTCCTCTGAAACTTTGGGTCTTGCCTGCATCACCAGTAACAATCCTGTCATAACTACCAAATTCTTTAATTGCATCTCTACTATAGCAGTAAATTTGAACAATGTCAATGCTTTTTTAATCTTTTGTTTATGGATTGTTTATAATTTTTATTTTTCTAAAATGTTTTCTGTAATGCAGTGATTCCTCTAGTTTCCAATACATTTCCTGACTGCTTTTCCTTTTCCCGTTCCTATGATCACATGATGCCTGCGAATTGCTCCGTTGCAAAGTAACTCCCGCAATCTATGCTCCGCTTCGTTCTGCACGAAACGAGTGCCTGTAAACATTCGGAATCCGCATATTTACTGCATAAACAGCTACTTCCTCATGGATTCAAGAATCTCTCTTGCCACGTAAACTCCGCTTGCGGATGCATGGGAAAGGGAATGTGTCACCCCACTGCCGTCTCCGATGATATAGAGACCTTTGTGGATACTTTCAAGATGCTCATCAAGCTGTACTTCCATATTATAAAATTTCACTTCGACACCATAGAGCAGCGTGTCATCATTTGCCGTTCCCGGTGCGATCTTATCCAGAGCATAGATCATCTCGATGATGCCATCCAGGATACGTTTCGGCAGAACAAGACTTAAATCTCCCGGTGTTGCGGAAAGTGTCGGTCTTACAATGCCCTCTTCCACTCTCTTGACGGTACTTCTTCTTCCGCGTACCAGATCACCGAACCGCTGGACCATAACACCGCCGCCGAGCATATTGGAAAGTCTTGCAATGCTCTCACCGTATCCGTTGCTGTCATGGAACGGCTCTGAGAAATGCTTGGATACAAGCAGTGCGAAGTTGGTATTTTCGGTCTGTTTGGTCGGATCTTCGTAGCTGTGTCCGTTTACGGTCACGATGCCGTTTGTATTTTCACTTACCACGATGCCATATGGATTCATGCAGAACGTACGCACATTGTCCTCGAACTGTTTTGTACGGTAAACAATCTTGCTCTCGTAAAGCTCATCGGTCAGATGGGAAAAGATCACAGCCGGAAGCTCCACACGGACACCTAAGTCCACACGGTTGGAACTGGTCGGGATGCTCATCTCTTCACAGACATTTTCCATCCATTTGCTTCCGCTGCGTCCCACAGAAACCACACATTTTCCGCATGCATAATTCTCCTCTTCACAGATGACCTGATAGCCATCTTCCCTCTTTTCGATATGCTGCACCGGCGTGTCAAAATAAAAATCTGCCCGGTCTTTGAGCCATGCATACATATTCTGCAGCACAATGTAATTGACATCGGTTCCCAGATGTCTTACGGATGCATTCAAAAGCTGCAGACGGTTCTGCAGACAAAGTTTTTTGAATTTCGTTCCGGCTGTTGAATACAGTCTGGTGCCTTCACCGCCGTACTCCATGTTAATCTCATCGACATACTGCATCAGCTCCAGAGCTTTCTCTTTGCCGATGTATTCATAAAGTGTGCCGCCAAAATCATTGGTAATATTATATTTACCATCGGAAAATGCTCCCGCACCGCCGAATCCGCTCATGATCGAACAGCTCTTGCAGTGAATGCAGCTTTTGATCTTCTTGCCGTCAATCGGACATTTTCTTTTTTCCAGTGCATGTCCTTCCTCAAAAATGGCGATCTTCAGATTTTCGTTATTTTTCAGAAGCTCGTACGCGGAAAAAAAATGCCTCCCGGACCTGCTCCGATAATGATTACGTCATATTTTTTCATACTGTTTCCTCCAGATTGTACTTTTAAAATATGGTGTTGAGGTCAAAACCTATCAACTTATGAGCAAGCTCATGTGGATTTTGACCTTTTGCCCCTGGTATCATACATAATTCTCTACGATCTTCATGATCTTCTTCATGGTTTTCAGGGTATCTTTTATTTTTTCATGTTCCATACTGTGTCCGACATCCGGAAAACAATACCATAAAACCTCATGTTTTTTTGCAGAATTTTTTTAATTTTTTCCGTTCCAGATAGTGATCCAGCTCCCCACTTATCACAATGCAGTTTTCCTTTCGCATGTACGGAAAGGTCTGCTCAAGCGGTGTCATAAAGATATGACGGATCGTTCCCGGTTTTACACGTTTTTCCTTTTCCAGTGCATCCGCAAGCCATCCTGCAGATACCGTTCCCAGACTTTTTGACACAAAAAAGAATCTCATCGTACGAAGCAAGATCTTTTTCTTTGATCCGCCCACGCACATAAGAAAGCGTCTGTCTGATATTCTCTTCGATGGTGATCATGTCTTTTTGTCCCGGTATTCCGAATAGTGCATCAGCAGTGTATCGTATCCCTTTTCCCGGCAGATCGACTCTGCATAATAAAGCAGCGGGCAGTCTACGCCATAGCGTCTCCCCGGAAAAAAATACGGCCAGTTTCTTTTTCATTTTGCAATGCTCCCTGTCACGTTCTCAAATTATGCATTCTATTTTATCATAGAATCTGCTGTTTTTCAAACCAGATTCGTATAGAAAGAAGAAAAAAAAATCCACGGCAGTTGTTTTCTGCCGCAGATCTTCTGTTCTTTCAAAGGCTTCTGAGATATTGATTTCTTTATGCCTGTACCTCTTTTATCACATTCATAAATGCCTGCATCTGCGGCGAAATCCATTTATCTCTGTGATATAAGAGCTGTTTCCATATTGCAAGTTGAAAATCTTTCACATCCAGCCGCACCAGTCTTTTTTTTTCCTGTACGGCCTTTTCTGTCACATAATCCGGCAGAAGCGAGATTGCGGAAGCATTCTTTTCCAGCATCCGGCAGATCAGTTCTGTATTTCCCACCTCAAAAACCGGCTGGATCTCCAGGGAACAGCTCGCCAGATATTCACTTAACATCCTGCGGTAACTCATTTCTTTTTCCGTGAGGATAAACGGCTGGCAGATCAGTTCCTGCAACAGAATCTGCTTCTTTCCGTTCAAGCTATTCTGATATCCTGTCACAAAATGCACTGCTTCCTGGCTCTCTGTGACGATCACATAATCACTGTGGTAAATGTGACGGTCCAGCGTGTATACAATGTCCACTTGATTCTGATTCAAAAGTCGGAACATCTCATCCGTGCCGGCGATCACGATTTTCATCGTAACCTCCGGGTACTTCCGCTGCAAAAGAACAAACAGTTTTTCTGCAATCTCCTCGCACAGCGAATCCGACATGGCGATCCGCAGATGTCCACGCACTTCCTGCTTTGGCTGCACCATCTCCTGCATCTCACCGGCAAGCTGCTTCATGCGATGGGCGTAACGCAGGATTTCCTTGCCCCGGTCTGTCAGTGTCACTGTGCGGTTGATCCGCTCAAAAGGACGGTGCCAAGCTCCTCCTCCAACTGCCGGATCTGAAATGAGACCGTAGACTGTGAGTAGCCTAAAAGCTCGGCGGCTTTTTGTGAAACTGCCAAGTTCGGCAGTGTAAATAAAGGTGTTGATGTTTTTCATATCCATGATCGGCTCTCCTTGTATCAAAAGGCGGAACAATATTTTTTCCATTGTCACTGATTAATCGGTTTTTTCGATGGTTTAAATCATTATCATTCATTTTACAAATCTATATAAGTGAAGTATACTATATTTCACCACGAGATGCTACCATTATTAGTCATTTTGACAACAATTTAAGAATATCAGATGAGCAATGGAATTCCGCTGCTGATATTAATTTGTTGCTCGCCGCCTGCAGAGGCGACATCATTTCATATCTGCTACAGGCATCTAAGATTTTACAGGGGGATTTTTTATTATGAATATCATTACCGCAGTCTACAATTTTTTATGGGGTGATCTGATCACGCTGCCGCTTCCGGGCGGCAGTTCGATCGGCATCTCACTTCTGGTGCTTCTTCTGGTTCCGGCAGGGATCTATTTTACAATCCGCACCAGGTTTGTCCTGATCCGCAAGTTTCCGCATATGATCCAGATCGCCATGGAGAAAAACGAACATTCTCAGGCGGGCAGTATTTCCGGATTTCAGGCTCTTATTGTTGCCACTGCCACCCGTGTCGGCATGGGCAATCTGGTCGGCGTTGTCGCTGCTATTTCTGCCGGCGGTGCCGGTGCGGTATTCTGGATGTGGCTTCTTGCTCTGCTTGGCTCCTCCACTGCTTTTGCAGAGGGCACACTGGCTCAGATCTACCGCCAGAAGGATCCGCTCTACGGCGGCTACCGCGGCGGTCCTGCCTACTACATCCACGATTTTATGACAAAGAAAAAAAAAAAAGCAGAACGGACCGGCAAAAGAGAAACGTTACAGCCTGATCGCGGTTCTGTTTGCGATCTCTGGCCTGATCTGCTGGTGCGGCATCAGTCAGGTTATCAGCAACTCCGTAAGTTCTGCCATGAAGAATGCATTTCACATTCCGCCGCTGTACACCACGATCTTCCTCGTCGTTGTGGCTGCGATCGTTGTTCTTCGCAAAATGCCACCGTTCACGTCCTGGATGTCGTTGTTCCAATCATGGCCGGCTGTTATCTCCTGATCACACTGTTTGTCATCATCAAAAATATCGGTGCACTCCCTTCTGTGTTCCAGCGGATTTTTTGAAGAAGCTTTTGGTCTTCGTCAGGTGGCTGCCGGTGGATTCGGTGCCGTGCTGATGAACGGGATCAAACGCGGTCTGTTTTCGAATGAGGCCGGAAGCGGATCTGCTCCATGTGCTGCCGCTGCCGCTGATGTCAGCCATCCGGCAAAAGCAGGTCTGATGCAGGCATTCGGTGTCTTTATCGATACCATCCTGATCTGTACCTGTTCTGCACTGCTGATGTTGCTGGCTCCGTCCGATAAAATTGCCGGACTTCAGGGTATGGATCTGCTTCAGAGTGCCATGCAGTATCACCTGGGAGAATTCGGTGTCATCTTTATCGCCGTGATCCTGTTTCTGTTCAGCTTTTCAACGTTTATCGGCATTCTGTTCTATGCACGTTCCAACGTTGCCTACCTGTTCGGGGACAACTGGCTGTCACAGACCGCCTACAAAATCCTTGCACTTGTCATGCTGTTTATCGGCGGACTTGCCGCCTATACCTTTGTCTGGGATCTCGGGGATGTCGGCATCGGACTGATGACCATCTTCAATATGATCGCACTGATTCCACTGTCCGGACAGGCGATCAATTCCTTAAAAAGATTACGAACGCAAAGAAAAAAAATAATGCCGCCTCATCTTTAATATGGAGATTTGAACTATGAAAGACGAAAATATCTGGAACTGCTCGCGGAAAAATATCCGACGGAGCAGGCTGTATGTCGGGAAATCATCAATCTGAAAGCAATTCTCGGTCTTCCAAAAGGCACGGAGCATTTTATGAGCGACCTGCACGGAGAATATGAAGCTTTCTGCCATATTTTGAATAACTGTTCCGGTGTGATCCGTGAGAAAGTGGATCTGCTTTTCGAGGAAACGCTCTCGGATATCGACCGGGAAGAAATCTGCACGCTGATCTACTATCCAGTCGAAAAGCTGGAGATGATGAAAAAAGAGAGCCGCAACAACGAAGAATGGTACCGTGTGATCCTCGGCGAGCTGATTGAGATTGCCCGCCTTCTCTCCTCCAAATATACGCGTTCCAAAGTGCGTAAAGCGATGCCGGATGAGTACGCTTATATTCTGGATGAACTGATCCATGTGCAGAAGGATGAGGACGACAATCAGGTTGCCTATCATCAGAATATCATCGATACTTTGCTGGAACTTGACAGTGCCGATGCATTTATCGAAGTGCTCGCCGCCCTGATCAAACGCCTCGCCGTCGATCATCTGCACATTGTCGGAGACATTTTTGACCGCGGACCATGTGCCGACCGGATCATGGATCTTCTGATGAATTATCACTCTCTGGACATTGAATGGGGAAATCACGACATTCTCTGGATGGGTGCCGCTGCCGGAAGTGAGGCATGTATCGCTACCGTCATAAGAAATAATTTAAAATATCATAACATCCGCATTCTGGAAAACAGCTACGGCATCAGCCTGCGTGATCTGACGCTGCTTGCTGAAAAGCTTTATCCGGATACAGAGCCGATGGAAGCGGCATTAAAGGCCATTTCTGTCCTTTTATTCAAACTGGAAGGGCAGGTGATTCTTCGAAACCCAGATTATCAGATGACTGACAAACTGCTGCTCCACCAGGTCAACGTTCAAAATCACACCGTCTGCATCGCTGGCACAGACTACGAGATCTGCGAAGAAACTTTTCCGACGGTTTCCTTTGATCCTTCCAACCCAGAAGTTTCTTACAAACTGACCGCCGAAGAAGAGCAGGTAATGGAAGGGCTTCGCATGGCATTTGTCGGCAGTGTCCGTCTGCGTCAGCATATGGATTTTCTCTATCAGAAAGGCAGCATGTACCGTATTTTTAATGGAAATCTGCTCTTCCACGGCTGTGTACCTCTCGACGAAAGCGGCAATCTTGAAGGTGTTGTATTCCACCAGAAACGTTACCGCGGACGTGATTATCTGGATTATGCCGAGCGGATCGCCAGACGTGCCTGGTCTAAAGATGCCACACAAAAGAACTGGATTTTATGTGGTATCTCTGGTGCGGCAGAAAATCACCGTTGTCCGGCAGAAATATCAAAACGTTTGAGCGTACTTATGTAAAAGACGAAAGTACCTGGCATGAGGCATCCAACCCTTATTATCAGTACTACGAGCAGGAAAAAATCTGCAATATGATCCTTCATGAATTTAATCTTTATTCTGATCGGTCACATATCATCAATGGGCACACCCCGGTACGCACCTCCAGAGGGAAACACCCGGTACGTGCAAACGGCCGTCTGATGGTGATCGACGGCGGATTCTGCAAAAGCTATCACAAAACAACCGGTATCGCCGGATACACGCTGATCTTCAATTCGCACGGTATCCGCATCAAATCCCACCAGCCATTCCAGAGCGTCTATGCCGCACTGACCGAAAATAAAGACATCGAATCCAGATCTGAACTGGTCGAAACGGAGCGAGAACGGCTGATGGTACGTAATACCGACACCGGCAAAAAAGATTCTGGAAGATATTAAAGGATTGAAAATGCTGCTTCAGGCTTACCGTAAAGGCACAATGGAATAAATTTTTCGGGTGTTTTGACACCCGAATTTTTTTATGTTACACTCTACATGATGCCCGCAAGCCACAGCAAGAATGTCAAAGGCATTCTTGAATCCGTTTTGTTGCTTCCGGCATCATGACATTATATAATACGCTGTTTGGAATATTTTCCCGTATTTCGGGATTCTGAACGGACAGACTCAGACAAAGGAGATTCAATAATGGGAGGACTATTTGGAGTTGCTTCAAAAACAGATTGTATCATGGACTTGTTCTACGGAGTGGATTATCATTCTCACTTAGGAACACGCCGCGGCGGTATGGCTACGCATGGGGCGGACGGTTTCTGCCGCTCGATCCACAACATCGAAAATTCCCCGTTCCGTACAAAATTTGAACGCGATGTAGAAGAACTGACCGGAAATCTCGGCATTGGCTGTATTTCTGACTACGAACCGCAGCCGCTTCTGATCCAGTCACATCTTGGAAGTTTTGCGATCACAACGGTCGGAAAGATCAACAATGCGGACGAACTTCTGAATAAGATTTACGAAAACGGTCATTCACATTTTCAGGAGATGAGTGGCGGTCAGATCAATGCCACGGAACTCGTTGCCGCACTGATCTGCAAGCAGGACAGCTTTGCGAACGGTATCCGCTATGCCCAGGAAGCCATTGACGGTTCCCTGACACTGCTGATCATGACAAAAGACGGCATTTATGCTGCCAGAGATATCTACGGAAGAACTCCACTTGTCATCGGACACCGTGAAGGTGCTTACTGTGCGGCTTTCGAGAATTTTTCTTACATTAACCTTGGCTACACAGATGTAAAGAATTAGGTCCCGGCGAGATTGTATACATCACCCCGGAGAGTGTGGAAACGCTTGTTCCGCCTCGCAAGAAAATGAAAATCTGTTCTTTCCTGTGGGTTTACTATGGTTATCCGACTTCCAGTTACGAAGGCGTAAACGTAGAAGAAATGCGTTATAACTGCGGTGCACTGCTGGCAAAACGAGATAAAGGAAAAATAGATCCGGATAATGTAGCCGGTGTCCCGGATTCCGGTGTGGCACATGCAATCGGATATTCCAATGAATCCGGCGTTCCGTTCGCCCGTCCTTTCATTAAATATACCCCAACCTGGCCGCGTTCCTTTATGCCGACGAACCAGCGTCAGAGAGAACTGATCGCCCGCATGAAGCTGATCCCGGTACATGCCCTGATCAAAAACAAAAAACTGCTGCTGATCGACGACTCTATCGTGCGTGGTACGCAGCTCCGTGAGACAACCGAGTTCCTGTATCAGAGCGGAGCAAAAGAAGTCCACGTCAGACCGGCGTGCCCTCCGCTGCTCTACGGATGTAAATTCCTGAACTTCTCCCGTTCCAAATCCGAGCTGGATCTGATCACCAGAAGAGTGATCCTGGAACGCGAAGGAAAAGATGCAGAAAAATATCTGGAAGAATATGCAGACCCGAACAGCGAACGTTATCAGGCAATGCTCGATGAAATCTGCCGCATCCAGAATTTCACCAGCCTGCGTTATCACAGACTCGATGACCTGATCAAGTCAATCGGGATCAAGCCGTGTGATATCTGCACCTACTGCTTCAATGGAGAGGAGTAGGTAGCCGGATTATTTCGTGCAGTTCCGGATACTTGCAATCAAAGCAGTAAGAATGTAATTGGATTCTATTATAAATGCCGGACGTAAAAAGTCAGGGCTTGTGACACGCATCGTTTCCTGTTCGATTTGTGCCGTCACAATACCCTGACTTTTTTCTGTCCGGCATATAAAACCACTGCTTCCACTACAATTCCTCTCACCATACGCATCAGATATTATACTTTTCTATGATCATTCTGCTTTTATTAAAAATACTATGTTTTGTTCTTCTTTGCTTGCCAAAATCGAAACAATTTAACAAGCATCGGCAAAACAAAAAATCCCATGATCAGAAGCATTGCAATCACTGAAATGATTTCCTGATGTACCACTATGGCAAATCCAATTCCAACTGCCAGTTCTGCCATTGTCCATACAGCCAGTTCAAGTATATTCTCTTCTGTAATTTCCCGGTCTAAAATTGCTATAACAAACAGTAAATAGAACGTTACGACAGCATTTTATAGTCTTTCCCATATAGTCTCTGAATTAGCAAAATCGCCAGACCTGTAATTTCTACAATTCTATCTTTTCTCATTTCACCTCAGAAATCCAACCCTAAATCTCGTCACTGATGCAAATTACAGCTCTTCGCTTACAAAAATGAAAGCTGCACTATATATGATATAATTTAATATACAAACACTATGAAACAATTCATATGGCATCTTTTGACCTTAACCTCTGATAATATCTTCTTTCACAGCGTTTATTTATATCTGAATTTTATTATATTTTAATAATATTTTCAATATTTTTCTCATTCAAATCATCTATCATTTTTTACTACGATATTTCTCTTTAAATTTTCAGAAATTTTAAGCAGGTATAAAAACAGCCATAATCATCCGAAAACAAATCGCTCTGACGGTAGCAAGGATTCCGTCGTGAGGTTTGCGATGCTGCCGCCCAGGGGAGCCGCTGTTTGAGCAGCGAAGCTGCGAGTTTAGGCGAAGGGCGGCTAACCGGCGAGCGAACCGAACAGGAAACGCAGCGTGTCAGAGGATTGTTTTCGGACGATTATGGCGTCTTATTTATCTCTTCTATTATATTTTTATCAATATCCTATATTGATATCTTTTGATTTTTTCTATCTTTCATCCATATCTTTGTTTCTTAATTTTTACATACTCTTACGCTCTGCGATCTCTGCCATCTTTGCCTCGTTCAGTCTGGTATCGCCATGCACGCGGCTGTAGGACAGATATCCATTCATACGGTCGATCTTCGTGAGATTCTTGGAACCGCATTTCGGGCATACATCCATCTCCAGTTCCTCATGACCACAATCGTCACAGTATGCAAGAGAAAGGTTCACTCCCTCATAATATCCCAGATCCATCGCACGGCGGATCAGGCTCTTGATCGCCTGTACGTTGTAATCGATCGGATAACGTACATACTGGATCTTACCACCGTTGCACAGTTCCCAGAATCTTCCTTCCAGATCCTGTTTTTGAATAGGAGTAATATCCTCAGTTATGTGGCAGTGGAAACTGTTGCTCACATACGGACGGTCGGATACCCCGCGCACGATACCGTACATCTTGCGGAACTGCTCTATCTGCAGGCCGCAAAGGGATTCTGCCGGTGTGCCGTAGATCGCATACAGCCAGCCGTCTTCTTCTTTGAATTCAGAAACTTTCTTGTTGATATATTCCAGTACTTCCAGAGCAAACTCACCGTCTTCGGTGATAGATTTTCCGTTGTAAAGCTCCTGCAGCTCGTTCAGCGCCGTGATACCGAACGATGCGGTCATCGGCTTTAACAGCTTTTTGATGCGTTCGTTCGGTTTCAGATGTCCGCCGTAGAATCCGCCTTCGCAGTAAGCCAGCGGGTTGGTGGATGCTTTCATCGCTCCCAGATACTCGTAAGTACGTTTGTGCAGATTGCGGATCATTTCAGATAATAGTCCAGCACTTCGTAAAAATCACGGCTCTCGGATCTTGCTTTGGCAAGGATCATCGGGAGATGCAGGCTGACAGCACCGATGTTAAAGCGTCCGGTAAATACTGGCACATCTTTGTCGTCTGCCGGATACATACCGCCTCTTTCGTACCACGGACTTAAGAATGCACGGCATCCCATCGGGCTGATCACTTTTTTGTACTGTTTGTACATGCTGGAAATATAACCTTTTCCTGTCAGAGACAGCCAGTCCGGATACATCGTCTTTGCAGAACATGCCACGCCGGCCTCAAAGACATCTTCACATTCTCCGCCTACACCGTGCAGTTTCTCGTCATAAAGAAAGACAATTTTCGGGAACAGCACCGGTTTCTTGTTGCCCGGTCTTCCCTGTCCGCCCTTATGGACGTTCAGAAGCGAAATGTTGCACATTTTTCAAAACGCTGTGTTCCAAGTCCGATCGTTACGGTCACAAACGGATAATCGCCTCTGGAGGAACCGACGGTATTTAACTTATACTCAATTCCCTGCCATCCCTGGTCAAAATCACGTCTTACTTTGTTGATCGCATATTCTTCGGCACGTTCTTCCACGCCGTTCCATAACGGATCTGCATATTTGATAAATTCTTCTTTATATTTCTTGTAGCTCTTCTGTGCGTACGGAGCAAGCACCTTGTCCATCTCCGGCACGGTAAATCCGCCGTACTGCTGTGCCGCCGTACTCAAAATAATATCACCGATCACATCAAATGCGGTATCCAGTGTTTTCGGCTCGTTGTACCAGACATTTCCCATCTCAAACCCGTCCTTCAGCACAGCTGCCACGTCGAACAGGCAGCAGTTCATCGTATCAAGACGCGCCGACTGGTCATGAATATAAATATAGCCGTCCTTGCACGCCTGCAGTTCGTTCCGGTTCATAAAGAACTTGCGGTACAGCTCTTTGTTCAGCTCATTGAAAATCAGGCTTCGCTTGGTTGCAACGAGCGCGCTGTCGGTGTTGGCATTGCTTTTGTCGCCGATGTAGCGGATGGACTGGCTCTTCGTGTAGACCTCGTCCATCATATGGATAAAATCCATTTTGTAGTTGCGGTAATCACGATAGCTTTTGGCTACTGCCGGATTGACTCTCTCGAGCACCCTCCACAATGTTGTGCATATCCGGGATCGTGATGCCGTCTTTTTAAGGGACTCCGCCCGGTCATATGCAAACTGACAGATAAATGCAATCTCATCTGTCGAAAACTCATACAAAATGCGGGCTGCTGATTTGTTGACTGCCGCTATGATCTTATCTACATTGAATTCTTCCCGTGTTCCATCTTTCTTTATGACGTACATCACCAAGTCTCCTCCTACTATATGTTGTGTATCTATCTAAATTTTGTTTTTTCATCAAACAACATGTAGAACATAGTATATACCATAATGGCATACACGTAAAGAGGCTTTTGCAACGTTTTTACAAAAATTTTTTTAATTCATCAATATTTTTCTCTTCCCGCTTCAACTGTTTTTTTGCAAAATCCAGCACTTCTGTATCCTCTCCATCATAGTCACGGATCTGTCTTGTCAGGCTGGTAACGCCCATGGTGCTGCCCTGGATCAGCATTTCCGCAAGCTTTGAAGTCTGCATATCCTGCATACTTTTCCTGTTGATATTCATGTGAGCCATCCATTTGGAGATCATCGGAGCTTCTTTTTGTTCTTCCGGTGCATTGCGTGCTTTCAGCATCTGTCCGCTGACCTGAAATGCTTTTTCATATTCCTGCATCTGCCTGCTGACCGTTTTCGAAAATTCCGCATCCTTTGTCGCATCCAGAATATGACGCAGTGTATCCTGTCCCATGTCTGCATTTTTGTGAATGTCACTCAACATTTTGATCTCTGTCTCCATAAGTTCCTCCTGTCATACATGATATTTGTCACCTCAAACCTGATTCAGGCTTTTATGAACAGTAATCATTATCTTCATTTTTGGAAATTTTATGTACACTTGCTGGACAGGAGGACGGAAGTTTGAATGAAGCTGCTTCTGACGATCCTTTTCTGATATATCAACTTCTGTTTTTTATACTTCCGGCAGTGTACCTTTTTCTCTGGTGATCTGCTTTGGATTTGCTTCTTTTAATTTTTCTGCTTCCGGTGCCCAGCATTTTGCGTAAGCTTCACATTTTCCGCATAAGCTCTCTACCGTTTCCGGACTCTGCATATCGGTGCTCTTTGCATCGGTTGCATGGACGATCTTCTGCAGTGCTTCCGGATTCTCCAGCATCGGACATGGTCGCAGATCATTTTCATTAAACGGCTGGCCCATCTGATAAGCACGAAACAGCGGCTGGCTTAAGCATTCCAGAAGCGGTTTGTCATGGATATTTGCATTGAATAATGGATAAATACGCAAGGTTCTACGTCACCGTTTGGATTGATGTGACAGTAGAATCTTCCGCCAGCGATACATCCGCCGACAAACTCACCGTCATTCTGGAAGTCAAATACAAAGATTGGCTTGCCTCCTTCAAATCCTCGGATCTCACGGACTCTGTGATACATATATTCTCTCTGCTCCGGTGTCAGAAGCAGATCTGTTGCTGCTTCATTTCCAACCGGCATATAATGGAAATACCATGCATAGCGAACACCTTTGTCAATCAGCATATCCAGGAATTCATCGCTGGTAACGGTCTTGTAGTTCTTTGATGTGTAGCAGATAGAAGTACCAAAGATCAGTCCATGCTCTTTGAGCAGATCCATTGCATGCATAACTTTCTCAAAACATCCGCTTCCGCGTCTGGAATCGTTGACTTCCTCAAATCCTTCCACGCTCAGTGCCAGAGAAATATTTCCAAGTCTCTGCATATCCTTACAGAATTCCTCATCAATCAGCGTTCCGTTTGTAAATGCATAGAACATACACTTATTATGCTTCTCTGCCAGTTTCACGATATCTTTTTTCCTCATCAGCGGCTCCCCGCCTGTCATCATGTAAAAATAGATACCCAGCTTTTCCCCCTGCGTAACGATGCTGTCCAGATCTTCGTAAGAAAGGCTCATGCGATGACCATATTCCGCTGCCCAGCATCCGGTACAGTGCATATTACAGGCAGAGGTCGGATCCATCAAAATAATCCACGGGATGCGGTATCCATGTTCCTTCTCGAATTCACAGGTTTTGGAATAACCATAAAAACCTGCCTGATATCCAAGGTTCAGGGCATGCATTTTTCGCTACATGCGGGTCAATCTCATCAAGCACTTTGTTTGTGTATTTCATCCATTTTGCATCTGGATTATGGATCAGATTTCTTGCTCCGTCAAATACTTTTTCTCAAATTTATCGCCCATCAGCTTTTCCGAAAGATCAGTCAGTTTGAGTAATGCCTCTGTTCGATCATCATGTTTATTCACGTATTTCAATACACCATCAATCGTTTTTGATACAACGGCTCTCATGGTGTTGTCTTTAAAATCTGCAAATGACATACATTTTTCCTCCATCCATATAAGCTTTCTGCAAGGTTCTTTTTATTTTTCTTTCAACCTTTGCACCATTGTATCGCTCAGGATGAATTTTCAAAATAGACAACTTGTCGAATTTGTGCATTTTTTGTACATTTTGCAGATTTGTGTGTTTTTTTAGCAAATTATGGAATTTGTACATTTTTTTGACACTTTTTCAAAACTGTAAAAAACACGGTAGTAAAGCTCCCATTGCGAGTTTTTCGATTTTCCTACAGCAACCCATACTTCACCTTGATCCTCTGCAGTTTCTCCAGCAGCGGCTTCGCCCCGATCCACAAAAACAAGAAGGTTGAGCTTGCATGCACCAGATCGACCGGAACACCGGAGATATAGATCGCAAGCAGTCCGCTCCAGCTGAATTGATATACGCTCATAAACAGTGCCGCCGGGTTCATGATCCCGCCGTAGATCATAAAGGTGACCAGAAAGCCATATACGGACAGCTGCAGCCGTTTTGTCGGCAGTATCCGCAGTCGGTAGAGGATACCGGATAAAAATCCGATAAATCCCATGGCAAACATCTGCCATGGCGTCCATGGGCCCTGACCGAACAGGAAGTTGCTGACCAGCATGGTCATCGATCCAACCAAAAAGCCAGCCTCTGCTCCAAAGGCGATTGCCGATATGATCACGATCGCGATGATCGGCTTAAAGCTCGGCGTCATAAAGAAAGCCGCTCTTCCGGCAGTGGCCAGTGCGATCATGGTTGCCAGCACAACCAGTTCTCTGACTTCCGGTTTTCTTCCTTCAAATGCCATAAAAAACGGCAGCAATGCATAAAGCACGATCACCAGGCTGATCAGATAATATTTTCTCGGACCAAACACCCGATCGATCCAGTCTGCCAGTGCACTTTGATCTGTCAGCCAGAATCCGGCTGCAATGGTAAGAGGGATTGCCACCAGAAGCAAAAACAGACTGACTCTGGTCCGTTTTGACAGGCGTTTCTTTTCCTGTTGTTTATAGCCTTCGGTGTCTGCCTCAAACATATCATCATCGATCACAACATCACCGGCTCCGCCTTCGCCCATCAGATCTTTGGCAAAATCTGCGATTGCTTTTGTCTTTTTGCCTTTTTGGCACGAAGGTGCGTTTCAGCTTCGCCGCGATCGTATCTTCCTCTGCTTCCGGCGATTCATAAAACTGCTTCAGAAATTCTTTTGTTTCCTGTTCTCTTTCCATATTCTCGGCCTGCACTCCCTGTATCTTCTCATTTTTCATCTTTTTTTGCATATCACACACACCTGCTGTCATCCAAAAGAGCTTCCGCAACATCTGCTGCCGTCACTGCCATCGGAAAATATTTACGTGCCATCCTGTTTGCCGCTGTCGTATAGAAGTTATTTCCGGCAAAGAAAGATTTTGGTGTACCGCTCGCCGCAATATTTCCGTCAAAGAACAGACCGCAGCGGTCCGCATAAGATGCACAGAACTCGATATCATGTGAAATCATAAAGATCGTTACACCCTGCTTTTTCAGAAGATCCAAAATTTCTGCAAACTCTTTCTTAAAATAACTGTCCAGGCCTTTGGTCGGTTCGTCCATCAGAAGAAGTTTCGGGCGCAGCAGCAGAATTTTTGCAAGTGCCAGTCTCTGCTGTTCCCCGCCGCTTAAATCATATGGATGACGGTGCAGCAGTCCTTCTAAATGCGTTACTTTGACGATTCCTTCCACTGCCTCGCGTTTTTCCATGGCAAGGTGATACTCTTCATTTTTCTTTTCTTTTGTTCCGCCCACCATCTCGAACAGTTCCAGCTCCACCGTCTTTTTTACAAACAGAGACTGCGGATTCTGCGGCAGAACCCCCAAAAAGCCACGAAACAGCTCCTTTTCACTGTAACGGCGGATATCTTTTCCTTCCAGCAGCACTTTGCCGCGGTATGGCTTTCGAAGCCGGCTGATGATCGAAAGCGTCGTTGATTTTCCGGTTCCATTTCCTCCGAGCAATGCAAAAAACTCTCCTCGCTTCAGTGAGATTGAGTCCTTTTACAACATCCGGCTGGTCTTTGTCATAACGGAACCAGATATCTTTCGCCTCCAGAATGATTTCTTCTTTCGCCAACTTTTCTTTCGCATCTTTTCCGAAAAATTCTGCCTCCTGCGGCCGGATCTGTTTTTCTTTGCAGATCGCATTCAGCCAGTTTCTTCCGTCCCGGACTGTGATCGGACACTCCATATGCTTTCCGGAATTTACTTTTGCATAAATCTGCATCGGAACCGGCATTGCCAGAAACATTTCGTGGTTCTGTTTTTTAATTCTTCCCCGATCTCTTCCGGTGTTCCCATGCACAGTACTTCTCCGCCCTCCATCACGACAACACGGTCTGCTGCCGGAAATACTTCTTCCAGGCGGTGCTCTGTCAACAGGATCGTTGTACCGAGATCTCGGTTGATCTTCTTTACTGTTCCCAGGAAATCGGACGCAGCGATCGGATCGAGCTGTGAAGTCGGCTCATCCAGAATCAGAATATCCGGATGCATAGCCATAATGGAAGCCAGATTCAGAAGCTGTTTCTGACCGCCTGATAATTCTGCCACATTTTTATAAAACCAGTCCTGAATCCCAAAATAACTTGCCATTTCCGCTACCCGGATACGGATATCTGCGTTACTGTATCCAAGGCTTTCCAAACCAAATGCCAGCTCATGCCACACTTTGTCTGTCACGATCTGATTGTCCGGGTTTTGCAGAACGTAACCGATTCTCTGACTCTGTTCCCTGCCTGTCATCTCATGCAGATTTTTTCCGTCAAAAAGGATTTCTCCTTTTCGTTTTCCGTGCGGTGTCAGCGGTGTCTTCATATGTTTTAACAGCGTACTTTTTCCACATCCGCTCTTGCCGCACAGCACCAGAAATTCTCCTTCTTTTATCTGAAAGGAAATGTGGTTCAATGCTCTTTTTCTTCTTCCGGATAAGCAAAACAGAGATCTTTGATCTCCAGGATCGAACCTGGTCTGCCTGTCTGGCTTTCTATACTATTATCAATATGATTAATATTCTTCTTATCACTTTTGCTGCTGTTTTGTTTCGTTTCTTTTCCCATCGATTCTGACATCGCCTATCTCCTTTTTCTAATCCTGTACTTCCCACAGGCGATAATTGGCCTGCTCTGCTTTTTCTACCTGTTTACGTCTCTGTTTCCACTGATATCGATCCCAGAGTTCCAGCACCACCGGAAGCACGGAGAACAGCAAAATGCCAGATATACCAGCAGGCTTCCTGCTGTCAGAGGAATTCCCTTTACAATAATTTTCGGGTTATACTGACAGAACGTATAGCCTTTTGAAAATCCAAACAGCGTCAGTGCGAAACTTGCTCCCATAAACAAAAGGCAGAGAATATCACGTTTATCAAATCGATACAGAGAAAATGCCGTTCTTCCTTTTTCACCGTAACCGCGGCATTTCATAGAATCTGAAGTCTCGATCGCATTTTCCAGTGCCCAGGTTACCAGAATGGAAAATATCGTGATTCCATGTTTCGCACGCTTTACCAGACTGCCGTTTTCGGTACTTCGTCCGATGCATTTCTGACCATCTGATATCACACCTGCCTCTCTGATAAATTTCGGGACAAAACGCAGACACATCGAAAGCACCAGGGACAGTGCCGGTATGATCTTTCCGAACAGATAGATAAACTTGTCCGATGTCATTACGATCGTATAACAGGAAAACCAGATCATCGTACACACCAGCATCATCGCCATCACCAGACCATACACACAGCTCTCCAGTGTAAACGGATTGCCATTGTGCAGATAACCGATGATCGTCACACCATAGTGGTTGAACATCGGATTCATCAGTGCCACGATCAGCATCATTGGTATCGAAAAGATCAGATTAAATTTAACTGTTTTTTCCATCCTTTCAGCAAAACGGAATATGCAATTCCTCCAAACAGCGAAATTGCCAGAATGACCGGATGAACAACAAATACCGTCACTCCGATCACTCCGACAAAATAAAGCATGTTCAGAAGCGGATGGTATGTAGAAAATGTATCTTTCATATTTACCTCCGGCATCTGCCCTCTAATACATAGAATTATCGCCTACATCTTTTCCGAGATCGCAGGTATATACCCAGCAGATCTCATCACCTGCATTTACGGTATATTTGCTGCATCCGTAGTTTGGATACCAGCCATTGACGCTGAACATCCATCCGGAAAGTTCTCCGCAGTCAAATTCATACAGATTGTTGATGCCTTCTACATAAGCAGAATTATAGGCCGGTGTGAAGCTGGATTCCATCTGGATACCCGCTTCTTTGCAGACACGCTGCAGTACATCATGCACAGATTCGCCTTCGGTAAATTCTACTTCCGTCGGTGCCAAAATCCAGCCATCGGACGGAACAAACTCTGCCTTGCTGCTCTTTAAATTGTCCATATTGTCCAGAATCGTTGCACAGCTGATGGAAATCGTACAGGTATTGGAAGCTGATGCAGTATCTTCCTGATCAGCTGCATCGCCGCCCGGATCCTTAGCATCTGCTTTCTGTCCGTTTTCTTTTTTATCATTTCCGGCATCCTGACCGGCATCGTTGTTTTCTTCCGCCGGATTTTCACCATTTTCATCGGCTGCATTTTCACTTACATCGGCATCCGCACTGTCTGTACCATTTTCTGATTCTTCCTGTGTTTCCTGGCTCTGCTCTTTTCCGTCTTTCTTTTTGAACTCTGATTTGCTGCATCTGCTCCTTTATTCTGCTCTTCCGTGACACCGCCGATCACATAGCAGTCTCCGTCAAGAGAAGTTACCGTCATCACAAGTGTCGTACTTTCTTTGTCATTTGTCGCCGTTACGTCACTCATTTTGGCCAGCTTGCCGTCCTGTTCTTTGACAAGATAAGCGGCATTGATTCCCAGCTCTGCGGCAGAGTTACTTCCAGTGTCGGCACACAGATCACTCCTTTGCCGTGCATCGTCATCTGCAGGGCATCGTTTGCATCGTTTGCCTGTTTCTTGATCTCCTCTAAATTTTCCTGTGTAAAATCTATCTTCAGATTCTGATCTTCCGGATTCTGGATTTTGGCACAGTCATAAGTCCAGACATAGGTTATTCCATCTTCAGTTGTTCCTTTAAACTGAACCTTCTGCTCTTTGCCGGCCACGCTCTGAACTGCTCTTTTGTGATGATACCATCGGCCGGGATATCATTCATCTCGGCCAGTGCTTTACCTGAAGTTGTTCCTGCGGTCTGCTCCTTTTCTGTTCCTTTTGCACATCCTGCCGTCAGCATCAGGATCACACACAGAAAAAAAGTGCTGCTATACTTTTTATATTTTTCTTTGTCTTCATCTTAGTCTTCTTCCTTTCTTTTTTGCGATAGATTCCAAATGCCAGTGCCTCCAAAACAATGACAAGTGCTGCTCCGGACAATACTGCCGGTGCCATTGTTCTAACCTGTGTTTTCGGATCATTCTCCGCAGACTGTGTCACAGTCTCTGCTTCTGCTTTGCCGTCTGCTGTCAGCTCCGGCACATAGTCTTCTCCGTCAAAACTCCATCCGGAATCTTCGCTCTCTTTTTTGTTCTTTTTTCTTTTTTGTTGTTGCTTTTTTCTTTTTTGACTGTGCTGCTGCTTTTTTCCGTGGATGTGCTTGTTTTCTTTACAGACGGAAGTGTTTTTGTCTGCCCGGACGGTCTTTTGCAGCATTTGGAGAGCCTGTCTGCTTCTTTTCACTCTCCGTATTCTTTTTTTCCGTCTCTTTTTTGCTCTTCTTATTTTTCTTATCGTCTTTTTTCTTGTGATCTGTTTTGTGATCTTTTTTATTATTGTTTTTCTTTTCGGTTTCTTCCTGTTTTTTGTTTCGTCTGTCCCGCCATTCTGGGATGTCTCCACCTTTTTGCCAGGTGTCAGCTCTATATCGTACATATCATAAATAAAACTGCGTCCGTCCAGCAAACGTTGGTATGCAACCGTCGCATAAAAGCCTTGCTCCGTTGCCATACCGTCAAGCATACCGCCGATACCGCCGCCATTGTTTCCGGCATTTGCCGCAACATGCATAAATCCACCTTCCGGAAGATAGTATTGAATAATCCATAAAGCGGACTTTTCCCGTTTTTCAGAAAACGTGCATCCTTGCTTCCGTCAATGCCTAGTCCGGAAAGTGCCACCAGAATCTGTGCCACACTCTCGGAAGTCTCAACTCCCTGCGTGCCAAACCCGCCGCTTTCCAGCTGATTTTTCGAAATCCACGCAAGTCCTCTTTCAACCGCAGCATTTACATCTGTGCGTTTTCCATAATAAAAGGAAAGTGCCTGCAATGCCATACCGGTCATGTCAGCGTCTCCCTGACCACCTGCCAGATTCCATCCGCCATCCTCACACTGTGCCCCCAGAACTGCCTGAAGCAGCATTTCTTCCGTATTCTGCACCGCCGCCTCTTTGTTCTTTGGAATAGAATAAGACGGATGGCAGTTCAGTGCGATCAGTGCCCAGATTGGCCCGTTGATTCCCTGCATACGGACATTCTCATAGTCAGAAAGATAGTCGAATAAATTGTGTCCTCCGACATTCTGTGCATCGATGCCGATGGAAGTCAGTGCCATGATCAGCTTTGAATAGTCAGAATATTTTGTTCTCGTAAGTTTCCAGTTTTTCTGTTCACAATAAGCATACACATTCTGATAAAAGGTTGCTGTATAAGACCATGGAACATATAATCCGCTTCTTTGCGGTCCGATCACATTCCAGATACTGCTGAAATCCGGATTGGCATCTTTTGTCAGAAGATAATTTCTCACAGAAGAAAGCACCGTACTTCGCTCCGCCGGAAGATTCTCCCCGCCTGGATTCGTTTCTGTCTCTTTTTTCGGATTCAGACTCTTTCTGGGATTCGCTTTGCTTCTCACTCTCCGTTTCTTTTGTGACTCGCTCTGCTTTTCGCTTTCCGTTTCTTTCTGGGATTCGCTTTGCTTTTCGCTCTCCGTTTCTTTCTGCGATTCGGTTTGCTTTTCGCTCTCTGTTTCTTTCTGTGATTCACTCTGCTTTTCGCTTTCTGTCTCTTTCTGAGATTCACTTTCCTTCTGCGATTCGCTTTGCTTTTCGCTTTCTGTTTCTGCCTGCTGGCATATCTCATCTGTCTTTGCATAAGAAACACCAAGAGAAGAAGAGAGCAGTACCGCAGCCACAAGCATATAAGCTATTCTTCTTTTTTTATTTTTCACTCTGTTTCTCAAAGTTTTTCTCATCCTTTCTTTCGTTTCCTCCGGTCCCTTTTTTCACTGACCGGAACATAAAGATACATTTTCTGACTGGTATACCGTTCAAAGGTAAGCCTCTGCAAAGACAGCTCATCTCTGTGTTCCCGAATCCAGCCATACAGCACACATCTTGCAAACATACGCACCGTCTCCGGAAGATTTTCCATATCGTTCTCCTGATCTGACTCAAAAACAGCATATCTTCCGGCTGCGATCGTTACCTGAAAAGCATCTTCCGGAAGATTGTCAAAGGACTCTACGATCGGTCCCAGAATATATTCAATATTTTCCTTTTCCTGATACCACAATGCAATCTTATCTCTTCCTTTTTTCTTCTCCTGTCAATGCATTCAGTTTCCGGTACTGCGGAGAATGCTCATCCAGCCAGAATGCCAGCTGTGCCGGAATATCTGCCTCCCGCCGATTGGCAATGATGGTCCATCCGGCCATCTTGATCTCGTCCATATCTATATATGAAATTTTGATTTTATCTTTATATTCAGAATAATAGCGGTCCAGATTGACAACCTTTGCTCCTGCTCTGGCGTATTTCGCCGGACTTGTATAAAACACTCTGCGAAATGCTTTGTCAAACCCGTTTCTCGAACAGAACCCATATTCTTTTCCAACTTCCGCCGGTAGTTTTCCTTCTCTGAGTGCTTTTGCAGCAAACTGTACTTTTCGCTGTGTGATATAAGTGATCGGTCCCATTCCAAAGACATCCTGAAACTCCTTGCGAAAATGATCCTTTGAATAATGAAACTCTTTTGCAAGCTGCTCTGCGGTCAGCTCTTCTTTCATATGCTCATCTATGTAGCGAATCCACTTTTATTTCGAAATTCTTCCTTATAATATTTTTCCGGCGTCATACCATATTCTTCATGAAAAGCTCTGCTGAATCTGCTGCTGCTTTTAAATGCATACTGTCTGGCCACTGTCTCCGGTTTTTTCCCTTTTTCAGTTCCTGTGCTGCAAAATATAATTTTCGCCTGCGTATATAATCATTTAATTTTATATCATAATAAATCTGAAACACATTGCGAAAATGACGTTCGGAATACCCAAATACGGTCGCAAGATTTTTGGCTGTCAGTTCCTCCTTAATATGTTCATCTATATAATCGATCCATTCATTCAGACCATATATTTTTTCTTTCCTGTTTTGTAGATTTTATCTTATAGTTTTCCTGTATCCTCTTTTGCAGAGGCATATAAACATAATATTTTCCATTTTCATACGAAATAAAATAAATTTTATTCTGGTCATACCATATCTGATTTTCTGTTTCCCAGTCACACAGGGCATATTTCAGTACCATTTTCAGCATGCTTTCTGCCGCTCTTCCTGTGAAATTTTCTTTCCAGGTAAATACAGCATAATCCGAAGCCTCCAGTACCACTTCAAATGTTTCTCTTTCCCCTCTTTCTTTTCCTTCGTTCTTTGACTGCTCTCTTCCTGAAAGAAAGTGAAACCGATATTCACTGTCATGCCACCAGAACAGCATTCTCTCTTCTGTACTGGTTCTCTTTCTCCAGTTGTCTTTGGAATGTTCTTCAACCTTTTCCATGGCTGCCTCTAAAAAGGAACCTTTTGGAATTTTACTGTTTCGGACAGGATGGACTCTGCCACTATTTTCTGTTCTCTTCTTCGAACAAAACAAATTTCTGTATTTTCCTTATCTATGACTCGTTCATATGGTATTTTGCCTTTTCCCTGATAGGCTCTGATCTTCTCTATATCCCATTCTTCTAAACTTTTTTCAAAAAACAGATCAAACAGGTAAGAAAGCTGTATCGGAGCATATGCCATTCTTCCTGCCAGATCTTCCATGGTAATATCCTGATCCGGATGATTCCGTATATAAATTATACATTTCTGCATTTCACCATACAGTCTGCCGCCTGCATCCTGAAACGATACCTGTGCCATATCTATTTATCCTTATCTTTTGATTTTACGTCATGTATAATTGCCTGTCAAAACCTATATATTTTTGGCATAAATCGTTACACATTTTCTTATTGTATGTTATCAATCCAAGGATGTCAAACTCCATCTGCAATTCCTGCCTTGTCTTTAAATGCCAGAATCTCCCTGCTTTGGAAATTCTGGCATTACATTTACAAGCTGTTTTTCCTATTATAGCACAAGCTTTTTCCTTTTTTTCCAACCAGAAGGGGCTATTTTGTCGATTTTTGCATAGTTTCTCACTGCCGCAACAAAAAGACCCCTGAAACCTCAGATTATCTCCGAAGTTCCAGGAGTCCTAATTTACGCTTGGACTATGACCTGATCAAATCAGGTCCGTTTATGTTTGCTGCAAGACGAGCGATAGGTACACGGAAAGGTGAGCAGGATACATAGTCAAGACCGAGCTTGTTGCAGAATTCTACAGAACTCGGATCTCCACCGTGCTCTCCACAGATACCTACATGAAGGTTCGGATTAACCGGTTTTCCTAATTTGATTGCCATATCCATCAGTTTTCCAACGCCTACCTGATCCAGTTTTGCAAATGGATCGTTCTCGAAGATCTTAGCATCATAGTAAGCATCCAGGAATTTACCAGCGTCATCACGGGAGAAGCCGAATGTCATCTGTGTCAGGTCGTTTGTACCGAAGCAGAAGAAGTCAGCCTCTTTTGCGATCTCATCTGCAGTCAGAGCTGCTCTCGGGATCTCGATCATGGTACCAACTTCGTATTTCAGATCAATGCCTGCTGCTGCGATCTCAGCGTCAGCGGTCTCTACTACGAATTTCTTAACGTATTTCAGCTCTTTGATATCGCCAACAAGCGGGATCATGATTTCCGGTTTTATATTCCAATCCGGATGAGCTTTCTTAACGTCGATTGCTGCGCGGATAACTGCGCTTGTCTGCATCTTAGCGATTTCCGGATAAGTTACAGCAAGACGGCATCCACGATGACCCATCATCGGGTTGAACTCATGCAGACCAGCGATGATTGCTTTGATCTGCTCAACAGATTTGCCCTGAGCGTCAGCCAGTTTCTTGATATCTTCTTCCTCAGTAGGAACGAACTCATGAAGCGGCGGATCCAGGAAACGGATAGTAACCGGGTTGCCTTCCAGAGCTTCATACAGCTTCTCGAAGTCTCCCTGCTGCTCCGGAAGGATCTTAGCAAGAGCTGCTTCTCTTTCTTCTACTGTTTCAGCACAGATCATTTCACGGAATGCATCGATTCTGTTGCCTTCGAAGAACATATGCTCTGTACGGCAAAGACCAATACCTTCTGCGCCAAGCTCACGAGCTTTTTAGCGTCTGCCGGTGTGTCTGCGTTTGTACGAACTTTCATAGTTCTGAATTTATCAGCCCATCCCATGATTCTTCCGAATTCACCTGCGATTGTAGCGGGTACGGTCGGGATGATGCCGTCATAGATATTACCTGTGGAACCGTCCAGGGAAATGCAATCACCTTCATGATATTCTTTTCCAGCCAGTGTAAATCTCTTGTTTTCTTCATCCATAGCGATATCTCCACAACCGGATACACAACAGGTTCCCATACCACGGGCAACAACTGCTGCATGAGAAGTCATACCACCACGAACTGTCAGGATACCCTGCGCAGATTTCATACCGGTGATATCTTCTGGAGATGTCTCCAGACGAACCAGAACGACTTTCTCGCCTCTTTCTGCCCATTCTACAGCGTCATCTGCGGTGAAGACCACTTTACCACAAGCAGCTCCTGGTGAAGCTCCCAGAGCTTTGCCATTGGAGTAGCAGCTTTCAGAGCAGCTGCATCGAACTGCGGATGAAGCAGAGTGTCAAGGTTACGAGGATCGATCATTGCTACTGCTTCTTCTTCTGTTCTCATTCCCTCATCTACAAGGTCACAAGCGATCTTCAGAGCAGCCTGAGCAGTTCTCTTACCATTACGTGTCTGCAGCATGTACAGTTTACCATGTTCTACTGTGAACTCCATGTCCTGCATATCTCTGTAGTGATCTTCCAGAGTTTTGCAAACCTGTTTGAACTGTACGAATGCTTCCGGGAATTTCTGTTCCATTTCAGTGATATGCATAGGTGTACGAACACCGGCAACAACGTCTTCACCCTGAGCGTTTGTCAGGAATTCACCGAACAGACCGTTAGCTCCTGTAGCAGGGTCACGTGTGAATGCTACACCGGTACCACAGTCATCTCCCATGTTACCGAATGCCATCATCTGTACGTTAACTGCTGTTCCCCAGGAATACGGAATATCGTTATCACGGCGATATACGTTAGCACGTGGGTTATCCCAAGAACGGAATACAGCTTTGATAGCGCCCATCAGCTGTTCCTTCGGATCTGTCGGGAATTCAGCTCCGATTTTTTCTTTGTATTCAGCTTTGAACTGTTCAGCCAGGTTTTTAAGATCATCAGATCATCAGCATTCAGGTCTACGTCCTGTGTTACACCTTTCTCCTGCTTTCATTTTGTCGATCAGCTCTTCGAAGTATTTTTTACCAACTTCCATAACTACGTCAGAGTACATCTGAATGAATCTTCTGCCTAGCAGTCCCAAGCCCAATCGTGGGTTGCCGGAAGCCTGTGACAGAGTTTCAACAACCTCTTCGTTTAAACCAAGGTTCAGGATAGTATCCATCATACCTGGCATGGAAGCTCTTGCACCAGAACGTACAGAAACGAGCAGCGGATTCTCTTTATCTCCGAATTTCTTTCCTGTGATTCCTTCCATTTTAGTGATTGCTTCCATGATCTGAGCCATGATCTCATCATTGATCTGTCTTCCGTCTTCATAGTACTGTGTAGGATCGTCGGATACGCGGTCAATAACGACCATCTTGCCGCTGTCTCCTTCATCTGCTGCTTTGACGGCTGCACCGCCTCCCTGGATCACCATAAACGCTTCGTTGATATCCACACGGGATGCCATATGGGAAGCGCTTCGCTGAAGGGTGGAAAGCTCTACGGCACGGGTCTTGCAGCCGCACTCTGCTGCCAGGAAATTCGCCAGATAGGTGGCAGTTCCCTGCAGCTGCTTGTGTCCAAATGCATCCACATAATCTCCGCCGCCGGAAAGTTCACACACATAACGTCCGTCCGGAAGTTTGATTCCCTCAGACACCGCTACGATGATGGATTTTTTCTCTTTGAGCAGATCTTTGATCTTTGAAAGGAATGCATCGATATCAAACGGCACTTCCGGCAGATAAATAAGATCCGGGCCTTCGCATTCTTCCGTTTTGGCAAGTGCGGTCGCCCCTGTCAGCCATCCGGCATTCTTCCCATTACCTCAATGATCGTGATCATCTCTTTTTTGTAGGTGAGTCCCAGTGCATCGCGGATCACTTCTTTGTCGATGCTCCGATGTATTTGGCTGCACTTCCAAATCCCGGCGTGTGGTCAGTCAGTGCAAGATCGTTGTCGATTGTCTTTGGCACACCTAAAAATTTCTGTTTATGACCTTTAACAATCGCATAATCCGAAAGTTTTTTGATCGTGTCCATGGAGTCATTGCCGCCGATGTAGATAAATGCCTCGATCTCCAGCTTGTCCAGGATACCGAAAATTTTCTCATAAATCTCCATGTCCTCATGGATCTCCGGAAGTTTGTAACGGCAGGAACCAAGAAATGCCGAAGGTGTCCTCTTCAGCAGCTCGATATCCATATCCGAATGAATCTGCGTGGAAAGATCCACGTACTGCTCATCCAGAAATCCCTGGATGCCGTGAAGCATACCGTATACTTTGTCAAAACCACGTTCAATCGCTGTCTTGTAAACCCCGCAAGGCTGGAATTGATAACCGAAGTCGGCCCGCCTGACTGTCCTACAATAATGTTTCGCATTCCCATAACACAAATCCTCCTTAATACTTTATTCCGGTGCAGGCATATCATATTTCCGTCTTCTGACCCCGGCCGATGCCTGCGGATTGCTCCGTTGCAAAAATATAACGATGCATAATGATGCCTTTTAGAATTGCTCCGTTACAAAGTAACTCCCGCAATTCTATAAACATTATAACATAAAAGCAGAAAGACTCACAAGGTTCTTTCTGCTTTTTTGTATAGTTTATTCTATTTTACTTATGCATTTTTGTGTATTTCGTACAGTTTTCAGGCAATTCTTGTCAGAATTGCTACTGCTTCTTAGTATGCCAGCTTTTCTTCGAAATAGGCTGCCAGATCTTCGATCTTGATACGCTCCTGCTCCATGGTGTCACGGTCACGGACGGTAACCGCACCGTCATTTTCAGATTCGAAATCGTAAGTTACGCAGAACGGAGTACCGATCTCATCCTGCCGTCTGTAACGTTTTCCGATATTTCCGCGGTCATCAAATTCACAGTTCCATTTCTTTGAGAGCTGTTCGAATACTTTTGTCGCACCTTCGTTCAGTTTCTTGGACAGCGGCAGAATGCCGATTTTAACCGGTGCCAGAGCAGGATGGAAATGAAGGACAGTACGGTCGTCTCCGCCCTCCAGCTCTTCCTCATCGTAAGCGGCACATAAGAATGCCAGCACGACACGGTCAGCACCCAGAGACGGCTCGATGACATAAGGGACATATTTCTTATTCTTCTCATCATCAAAGTAAGACAGATCCTCACCGGACACATTCTGATGCTGGGTCAGATCGTAATCCGTACGGTCAGCGATTCCCCACAACTCGCCCCATCCAAACGGGAAGAGGAACTCGATGTCGGTTGTACCTTTGCTGTAGAAGCTCAGTTCTTCCGGTGAATGGTCACGTGCTCTCATCTCGTCTTCTTTCATGCCCAGAGTCTTCAGCCAGTCGATGCAGAATGCTCTCCAGTACGCGAACCAGTCAAGGTCGGTGCCAGGCTCGCAGAAGAACTCCAGCTCCATCTGCTCGAACTCACTGGTACGGAAGGTGAAGTTACCCGGTGTAATTTCATTGCGGAAAGACTTACCGATCTGACCGATACCGAACGGAATTTTCTTTCTGGAAGTTCTCTGTACATTTTTGAAGTTTACAAAGATACCCTGTGCTGTCTCCGGTCTTAAATAAACGGTATTTTTTGCATCTTCAGTAACACCCTGGAATGTCTTAAACATCAGGTTAAACTGGCGGATATCTGTAAAGTTATGTTTGCCGCAGGTCGGACATGGAACCTGATTTTCTTCGATGAAATCACGCATCTCTTCCTGTGTCCATCCATCGACAGAACCTTCCAGTGCAATGTCTTTCTCTCATCGCAGAAATCTTCGATCAGTTTGTCCGCACGGAAACGCTCATGGCACTCTTTACAATCCATCAGAGGATCAGAGAATCCGCCCAGATGACCGGAAGCAACCCATGTCTGGGGGTTCATCAGGATGGCGCAGTCCACACCTACATTGTAAGGATTTTCCTGGATGAACTTTTTCCACCATGCACTCTTCACATTGTTTTTCAGTTCCACACCAAGATTTCCGTAATCCCATGTATTTGCAAGACCGCCGTAGATTTCAGATCCCGGATAGGACTTACTTTCGGATTCTACTTCAAACTGGCCTTTCTCCGCATTGCCATCGAATTTTGATCCGCCGTCTGTGCTCTCACTTTCCGATGCTGTCTCCGTCTCGATTCTGCTGCCTTTTCCCGCTCTTCTGAAATGCTGGTTGCCGTCTTTTTTCCGGTGACAACTGCATCCGTCGTAACGTAAAGGATCTTGCCCGGAACTTCGATATCCATCTCTTCCGAACAGATTACAACGTTGTAGTTCAGACCGCTCAAAATATCGGATCTTGTCACACTTCCTGTAACTTTTCCGTTTTCCACTTTCTGAAATTCATCCGGGAATTCGTACTTCTGATTGTATGCTCCCTGCAGGTCTCCCGCATAAAAAGGTCACATTGTTGAAATCCTGATAATCCCTGGAAGCCGCATAGTTCATATACAGCTCTGCTTTTCCGTCTGTGACGTTAAATTTTTTGACAACGATCGGATCACCTTCCTGTGACTGATTGTACGCACTCACAGAATCATCGATCGTCTGCTTCAGCTCATCCTCGCTGTAGTAGGATTTGTCCAGCGTGTCGATCACCGCCGCCTGTACACTGCCGTCCCGTTTCACTTTTACTGCATTGTGCTCTGCCTGAAACTGACTGCAGCCGCCAAGACATCCGGTTATCAGGATGACTGCCAGAATTCCCTTCCATTTCTTCATAATATTTCCCATCCAGACACAGCAAAATCTCCTTCGCTGCCCTGCCTTTCTTGAAACTTACCATATACCATTCTGTATATAAAATACAGAATACGCCACTTGTTCGCGTGGCATTTTCATCATACCATTATTGACCGTCCTTGTAAAGAGCGTTTCTGGTCTGCCGCATGATCTCCAGAATCTCCAGAGATTTGAAATCCCGGTCTATGTAACGCCTCCGGAATTTCTCAACCAGACTGATAAACTCTTTCTTTACCTGTGCTGATAGTGCAAAGGCAAAGAGGCGTTCGACCGGTGTACTGATCACATATTGCATCGTATAGATTGTTGATTCCAGAACCGGTGTGCTCCTTTGTACTTTTGAGACACAGCTGCGGCACATTACGCTGTTCTTATCTGTAAGGAAGGCACAAAGATCATGCTTTGCTCCACATACTGCACACTCGAACACTTGCGGATATTCTCCGCCTGCCGCCATCATACGCAGTTCAAAGGCATAACGGATCAGTTCCCGGTCCAGTTTTTTGATTGAGCACTGCACGCAGTGCCCCGTAGAGCAGCTGGATGATCTGTGTGCCGTCATCGTTCTCTCTGGCATAATAATCGGCAAACTCCAGAAAATAACTTCCATAGCAGGCAGCCTCCACATCTTCTGTGATCTCCCGGAAATAATTTCGAATCTCTGTCTGCACAAGCTGATAGGCAGTCCTTGCTTCTTTTACATAAAGGTTCCAAAAGCAAAGGTGTTTGCGGCAGCCAGAAAGGGATTGCCCGGTCTTCTGGCTCCTCTTGCAAATACAGTCACCTTTCCCCGCTCTCTTGTCAGCAGCACCAGCCGTTTATCTGATTCTCCGATCGGTGCCGCTATAAGCACAATCCCTGTCAGTGCAATTTTATCATCCATATATTCTCTCATATTCTTACAGTCCCGTCAGCAAATGCTGATGTCTGTACGGAATCGTCGTTTCTGATTTCAGATATCTTTTTATCGTATCCGAAGTTTTTGATCATGAAGTCACTGTCTCTCCAGTCTTTTTTCACTTTCACCCAGATCTTCAGATTAACTCTTTCTTCGAGCATATCCTCGATATCACGGCGTGCCTGTGAACCGATCCTGCGGAGCATCTGTCCGCCTTTTCCGATGATGATTCCTTTGTGAGAATCCCGCTCGCAGATAATCGTCGCCTCGATATCACAGATGCTGCCGCCTTTGCTTTTGCGTTCTGTCATTTTTTCAATAGAAACGGCAATACCGTGCGGGATTTCCTCTTCCAGACAGCGCAGCGCCTTTTCGCGGATCATCTCCGCAACGATCTGACGCTGCGGCTGGTCTGTGATCGTATCTTCATCATAAAACTGCGGGCCGTACGGCAGATATTTGAAAATACTCTCGATCACAGTATCCATATTGACACTGCGAAGTGCCGACACCGGGATGATCTCCGCAAAATCATACACTTTGCGGTAAGCATCCATATATTTTATGATCTCTTTTTATCTACTTTATCAATCTTGTTAATGATCAGGATGACCGGTGTCTTTGTTTTTTGAGCTGATCCACAATGTGACGCTCGCCGGCTCCGATAAAGGTACTCGGCTCTACCAGCCAGAGGACCACATCCACCTCATTTAAGGTACGTTCTGCCACATTGACCATGTATTCACCCAGTTTGTTTTTCGCCTTGTGGATACCCGGTGTGTCCAGAAATACAATCTGTCCTTTTTCGTCTGTATAGACGGTCTGGATCCGGTTTCTGGTCGTCTGCGGCTTATTGGATGTTATGGCGATCTTCTGACCGATAAGATGGTTCATCAGCGTGGATTTTCCTACGTTTGGTCTGCCGATCAGGGTCGCAAAACCGGATTTGTAACTTTTCTCTGCCATCTGTATATGATTCCTGCCACTCAAAATGTGATTAAATATACTCACATCGAGATAATGTAAGTTCTCACGAACATTACTTACTATTTCATCGTGTATGCTTTGGATTGACCGAAATCATATCTACTCGCAAGTTCTTGTACACTCCACAGTCGTTAATTCCCGAAAATAGCCTTCGGTACATACTTACGTTTGCGGGATAGTCATGCAACTTCGTAAGTTTCTGCATCTCTCAGATTCAGTGCTGCATTGAGATCTCTGTCTTCGACATAACCACAAGCACATTTGAAAACTCTATCTGAAAGTTTTAAATCTTTCCTGATATTTTTGCAGCAATGGCAGGTTTTAGATGATGGATACCATCTGTCTACTACTCGAAGTTCGATTCCATTTTCATTGCATTTAGCTTGAAGCTTTGTTCTAAATTCATAAAACTTCTGTGAAGCAACAGCTTTTGAAAGATGTCTGTTTTTCATCATACCTTTTACATTTAAGTCCTCGATCGTTATATAAGATGGCTTGGTTTTCACTATCTCAGCGATTGTCTTGTTAATGTAATCAGTACGGATATTATCTATCTTATGATGAAGTTTCTGTACCTTGAGTTTTTGTTTTTGTATATTCGCCCTTTGAGTGACTTCTCCTTTCTTTAGATTTTCATACTTACGGGAGAGACATCTCTGTTCCCGAATAAGCTGTTTTTCAAGTTTCTTTAATCTTGCAGATTTGTTGATGTTCTTATAAGTCTTACCATTAGAAACAATGGCAAAATCCTTTAATCCCAAGTCTATGCCAATTCCTGCATTGGAATTATTGGCAATCTTGTTATTAAAAATTTCTACAAGAACTGAAACATAGTATCTGTCAGCTTTCATTGAGACCGTACCGCTTTTGATTACATATCCATCTTTTGTTGTTGGAATATATCTCTCTTTGATGCGGACCCAACCCAAAGTTGGAATCTTAAGTCTATGCCTTTCACACACGCAATCCTTTGGGTTATTTCTAACGAAATACATTTTTACATCTGATTTACCTTTCTTTTTAAATTTAGGAAAATCACTCTGATGTTTAAAAAAATCTTGTAAAAGCAGTACATCCGTCTTCGATGGATCTTTTCACGGCTTTTGAATACGCTTCCTTAATCCATGCTTTATCAGGATTATTTGGAATGTATTCATTGTTAAGCCATACACGAAAGCCCTTACCAGTCATAAACTTTTCACCTTTATCATACAGGGCTTTGTTGTGACAAAGGTAGAAGTTATAGACATATCGGCAAGTGCCTATCGTCTTATGAATCCTGATTTTCTGCTCCGGTGTGGGATTGATTTCCGTCTTGAAGCTCTTTAGCAATTTCCTCATCCCTCTCTATTTGTTTTTTATACTTACGAAGTCCATACAGCCGACAAGAGAACACATGGAGTATGGAAATAATATCCTGTACAAGTTCTTCCTGTGGTGATAATTCTTCGTTGTTTACCACCACGATCGTTGTATTGAATTTCATACAGAATTTTTCAAACCAATCATAACCGAATCGGATAAATCTGTCTTTGTGGGTTATGATTATGGTTTTGATTTTTGCTCCATTACTTCATCCAATAATTTATTCCACTTCTTACGATTGTAATTCAGACCACTTCCATATTCTTCCATACATTGGTCTACAATAATGCCTCTGGCATTACAGAATTGACGTAAAAACGCGACTTGATTTTGTAAATCATCCTTTTGATTCTTTGTAGAAACTCTTGCATAAATAACTACTTGGCGTAGATCATTTTGGGTTTTTATGCCTTTAAATTGAAGATATTGGTCGTAAGTATAATAACGCCTATCAGTTGGAGTTCGATTTGCCTCTAGAATTCCTTCCCTGTCCCAACGCTGTAATGTTTTCACAGAAACACCTATTAATTCAGCAAAATCTTTTGGTTTATAATTCGTGATATTTGACGTGTTCATAATAATACCTCCATAGGTATATTTAAACACATTTAACCATATTAAGCAATATATTTAGTTACTTATAACTTCCTCCTTAAAGTGGTCCGAGATTTCTAAACATCTCTTTCTCTTTTTCCAGTGCATCTTCGTTTCCGAGCACGCAGATGCAGTCTTCTGCCAGGATTGCACGCATCAGCGGTGCCAGGGCACGGATATCTTCCTGTGTCGCATAGAGTACCTGGTCACGCTCTTTCTGAAGGTCGCTTTCAGTCACATGTCCGAAATAAGCAGCATCAGAACGTGCTCCCTTGTGCTCTTGCTGTGAGTGGCGTATCCATCTCACTGATTGTTCCGATCACGTATTTTGTCATATCACGCTCTTCGACGTTGAAATGTTCCACGTATTCCGGCACGCCTTCGTAGATCTCGTTGGTCTGACGCAAGTTCGGATCACGGTAAGAAGCAAAATAGGAATTGCCATTTCTGCCGAATCCACTCATACAGCCATACGCCCCGCCTTTGACACGCACATTCACCCAGAGATATTCATAGCTCATGATCACCTTCAGGATCCGCAGTGCCCCGGTATAATCATAGCCTGCCTCGCGGTAATTTCCGGCACGTGTCACATACTGGATCTTGGCGGAGGTCTGGAAGCCTTCGTTCAGCTTTCCGTATGCAAGGGTTTCTTCTGAAGGTGTTCTCTTATCCAACGAAAGTTTTTCGCATAATCCTGTCACTTTCTCTTCCAGTCCGGCAAGCCCCTTCTCTTCCGCTGTTACGGAAAATACCATGGCATTCTGTCGGAAAATCACGTTCATCAGCTCTTTCAATTTACTCTTCAGATTCTCTTTTCTCGTTTCAAAATTTGCATCGAGGTCATCGAGCATGCGATAGTAGTCAATCCCGCTGCTGCGATCACTGAACGCAGCTGTCTCGGAAAATAAGCCATGGCACGGGTTGCCGCTGCCGAATGTCCCGCCGTTGTCAGCCGCATCTGTGTCCTTGATTTCTGCTCGGAAACGATCTCTTTTAAGCGTTTCTCATCGTCCAGTTTGGATGTGAATAAAATCTCCTCGATCACATCAAACACAAAGTCGATTTTATCATAAAGTGTGCGGGCTGATACGGTAAACATCGGATACATCTTCTGTGTGTCCTTTTCTGGAAATACGACCATCCCAGTACCGATACCTCCGGTCTGCATATTGATCTCATTGAACAGATCTCCGTAAGCATAATGCTCGGTGTCGATCATGCCCAGCACATTTTTCAGAAGGCCGACATAAGGCAGATCCTCTTTTCTGACAACGGACAGATCAAAATAAAGGGGCAGATAAGCGATGCCGTTCGTGTTCACATCATGCCACAGAACTTTGGTGTTGCCAAAAGAAAGCTCTCTGTTGCAGATCGGTCTGCATTTCTTTGTGATATCCTCCCTGGTAAGCATCGGGGATTTTCTCCAGCTCTTCCTGTGTGGACGGTGTCTCCTGGAATTCCTGCAGTTTTGCTGTTTTTTCTACCAGCTCCTTTACCTGTTCTTCACTGAGACCTGCCTTAAAATCTGCCAGTTTCTTTGCCGTCTCTGCCTCCAGTTTTGCAGTCAGTCCCTTTTCCGGTGCAACGACAACAACCGCCACATGTGTGTTATCCAGCAGATATTTCTGCACCAGTTTCTCGTAATAATCACTCTCTACTGCATCACGGAGTTCCTTATAAATATCCAGCTGTTTGACATAGGCAAACGGATCACCCTCGCCGTACAGCCAGCTGTCCATAATGTCGATTCCGTACATCAGGCCCTTCGGATAAGAGCCGTAATCTGCCTCACGAAAACGGAACTCGGAAGAATTGATACCTGCCAGCAGTGCTTTTTTATCGATGCCGTTTTTCACCTGCTCTTCCAGTACCTTGCGGATCACTGCCAGGAACTTTTCTTTGTCACCGACATTTGCATTTTTAGCGACTACAGAAAGGGACGGCTGCTGAATGCCGCTCTCAAAAGAGCCTAGGATATCTTTTCCAATCCCGGCATCCAAAAGAGCCTGTTTAAGCGGTGCCCCAGGTGCTGACAAAGTGCATATTCCAGGATTGCCATGGCAGTCACAAGACGTACATCGCTGCTTATGCCAACGGACACATTCCAGGAAAGATAGGTGTTGTCTTCTTCCGATTCGGATGTGGAAATAGAATATTTTTTATAGATCTCATGCGGAGCATCGAACGCTTTCTGCATACTGATCTTTGAATCTACCTCTTTTTCTCCGTATTTAGAGAGATATTCCTGATCCAGCCAGGTAAGGCGTTCCTCAACATCCATATTTCCATAGAGATAGATGTAGGCATTGGACGGATGATAATATTTTCCATGGAAAGCCAGAAAATCTTCGTATTTCAGATCCGGGATACACTGCGGATCTCCTCCGGACTCAAATCCATACGGTGTATCCGGATAAAGTGCATTTAAAATTTCGCGATCGAGCACATCTTCCGGTGAAGAATAAGCTCCTTTCATCTCGTTGTATACCACACCATTGTAGGTGATCTCATCCTCCGGATTTTCCAGATGGTAATTCCAGCCTTCCTGGCGGAAAATCTCTTCTTTTTATAAATATTGGTATGAAAAACGGCATCCATATAGACATCCATCAGGTTTGCAAAATCTTTGTCATTGCAGCTTGCAATCGGATACATGGTCTTATCCGGATAGGTCATGGCATTAAGGAAGGTATTAAGAGAACCTTTTACCAGCTCCACAAAAGGATCTTTGGACGGAAACTTTTCGCTTCCACACAGCGAACAGTGTTCCAGAATATGTGCTACCCCGGTGCTGTCTACCGGAGGTGTACGAAATGTAATATGAAATACTTTATTATCGTCATCATTTGCAATGACCATGATGCGTGCACCGCTTTTTCTGTGACGCAGCAGATAGCCGACTGACTGAATATCGGAAAGCCCCTCTTCCCTTAAAAGTTCGTACGCCTGTAATTCTTTTATTGCCATGAAAAAACCTCTTTTCTTTTTATTTATTCATAAAAACTGCAGCCCTTTCTGCCATATTCTTTTACATAATAGAGTGCCTGGTCTGCATCTTTAAAAAATACTCTCTCCTTTATTCGGGCGGTCTGAGTTTCTGTCCCGTCAAAATATCTTTTTCAAAATATCCAGAGCTTTCTCTCTGCTCTGTTTTGTTTCTGCTTCTTCAAAATAAGCATCCATATATTTACTTTGCCCGGTCATCGCATAAAGCCTGACCTGCTCCGTCAGATAATCGGATCTGTTCTGCAGCTGCTTCGCTGCATTTCCACATGCAATATACTGGTTTGTCGTCGTCTGAAGTACATGAAACTCCTTTCGGCCAATAAAGGAAATTATCTTCTGAATTCTCTCATGTACAAACCCCTGTTATATCAACGGAAAAAGTGCGATCCCATACGTGACACCGCACTTTTCCTGTTGGATTACCTGTTATTTATTTACGCACAGTTTTCTGACCATATCTGCCGGGATCATTGTACATGCCAGCAGAACAACTGCAATCCAGCCTTTGATTCCAAACGGAACACAGCTGAACATTTCTCCAATCCACTGGAACGGGGCCAGCGGAACGATCGCCGCATTTACGAGCAATGCCTGCACGATTATAATAATCAGAAATACTTTAATAAAATCTTTATTCTCATTCAGACCGGAAAAATTGCAAATCCATCGTCACGCACATTAAAGCCGTTGAACAAAGCTGCCACAATAAACAGTACAAAATAACCCGTCAGGTGCTGTTCCTCATTTGCAAACAGATTTACAAAGAACGGCACTTTCAGATAGATAAAGCTTACCACGGTAAGCCAGATTCCCATTGTGAGGATCTGTCCCATCATTTTTTGCTTACAATACTTTCATCACGTTTTCGCGGTGCTTCTGCCATATATTCTTCTTTTGCCGGTTCATTGCCAAGCATCATCGCTCCCAGTCCGTCCATGACCAGATTTACAAAGAGAAGATGTGTTACTTTCAGTGGTTCATCCACACCGAAAAACGGCGCGATCGCACTGACCACAACGGCTGCCACATTGATCACCAGCTGAAATTTACAGAATTTCAGGATGTTATGGTAGATGGTTCTTCCATAGAGGATGGCATCTTTGATGGATTTAAAATTATCATCCAGAATAACGATCTTACCTGCTTCTTTTGCTGCTTCTGTTCCGCTTCCCATGGCAAAACCAACATCTGCACGTTTCAGTGCCGGTGAGTCGTTAACACCGTCACCGGTCATGCCGACTACTAAATTCATTTCCTGACACAGTCTTACCATACGGGATTTATCTGTCGGAAGTGCTCTTGCGATCACACGGATATGCGGAATGATCTTCTTCACTTCTTCATCACTCATCTCATTGAGCTGTGCGGAGGAAAGTGCACGGTCGCTGCCTCCTTTTAACAGTCCTGCATCTTTTGCGATCGCTACCGCTGTCTCAAGGCGGTCACCTGTGATCATAACGACCTGAATACCGGCTCCCTGTACTTCCCGGATCGCTTCTTTTGCTTCCGGACGTACATCGTCACGAATGCCCACCAGACCAATGATCACGATATCATCATTGATTGAATTTTCAACCATGTCTTTTTCTGAATAACCAAAGGCCAGCACACGCATTGCTTTTGCTGCCAGTTCATCGATCTTGCGGTTCAGGATGGCGTTGTCCATGGTACAGATATTGCCGTCTGCATCCAGATATTTCACTGCATTTGCCAGAAGTTTTTCCGGTGCCCCTTTATAGAAAGTTTTACCGGTGCTGTCGATGCGTGCCTGACTGAATTTATTTGCAGAGTTGAAAGACTGCTGTTTTGTTATTTTATATTCGCTGCTGTTCTCCAGCGTCTTGAATGTCTCCTCACCCAAAAACTTCATCAGTGCCTGATCGGTTGCATTTCCGCCGATGACTTTATGGGATGCGTCAAACATGGACTGTGTATTCTTACCGATGGCAAGATCCACAAGACCTTTTACCTTGCTGTGTTTACTCAGCTGTGCAATATCAATGGAATTGCCGTCGCCGGTAAAGAAATCGACCACTTCAAGCATACCTTTTGTGATCGTTCCTGTCTTATCACTGAAGAGAATGTTTAAAGAACCTGCTGTCTCGATACCTTCTGCTTTTCTTACCAGGACATTGTGGTCAAGCATTTTGCTTGTATTTTGCATTAGCACGAGGGAGATCATCAGCGGAAGTCCTTCCGGAACTGCACAGACGATGATGACAATTGCCAGAGAAAGAGCCCTTACAACATCTTTGACAACTGGTTCAATCCCCATTGCAAAGTACTGGGAAACTCCGCCCGCCTGCATAACAAAGTAGACCAGGTAAAGTACGGCGATCAATACCGCACCGATATAACCAAACGTGGAAATCTGTTTTGCAAGTTTGGCAAGTTTTACTTTCAAAGGAGAATCCGGCTCGTCTTCCTGCATCTCTTCTGCCATTTTTCCCATCATGGTCTTCAGTCCGACCTTGCGTACATCAAGAATACCTTCGCCGTCAAATATCACTGCTCCGCGGAACAGGGAGTGTGCATCGACAAAGGTATCGCCTGTGATGTCATCTTCCAGCTGAAAATCTTCTGATGCCGCTGTTTTTTACATTCTTCTGCCTCGCCGTTCAGTGCGGAGTTGTCCACACGCAGTGCCCCGTCGATCAGTACACCGTCTGCCGGGATTTTATCACCGGACTGCAGCAGGACTTTGTCACCGACTACAACATCATCAACATCGATCACCGTGATCACGCCGTTCCTGTGAACTTTACACTTGTCTTTCTCTGTATTGTCTTTCAGTTCACGGTACTTGGTATCGCTTGCAACACCGGTCTTTGCAGATACGGTTGCCACGATCAGCACTGCAACGATCGTTCCGAGCGGCTCGTAAATCTCCGCATACCCAAAGAAAAACATAACGATCATCAAAGCTGCGATCGCTAACAGGATCTTGATCATCGGATCCCCGAAAGTCTCCTTAAATTCCTGCCAGAAAGTGGTCGGCTCGGAATCCGGGATCTCGTTGGAACCAAATTTACTTCTGGACTCTTCGACCTGTTTGTCTGTCAAACCATTATACTTCATCTTTTTGTCTCCTGTTTTTTATTTTTCTGCTTATAAGCAGGGAGAAACTATATGAATCACTTCATCTCAGATATAGTCTCTCCCATATCGCACCATATCATACCGGTACGCTCTTATTTTTGAAATCTTGCTGCCATCTCACCGATGCCGCCGTCCCTTGTTCCCTGTCCGATGGCACCGAATTTCCACTCACCGTTGTAGCGATAGATCTCACCAAAGATCATCGCCGTCATTCCGGAGTAGTCCTCTGTCAGGTTGTACTTTAAGATCTCCTGGTCATTTTTTCCGTCTACCAGGCGGATAAACGCATTCTCGATCAGTCCGAAATGCTGCTTTCTCTGCTGTGCCTGATAGATCGTTACAACGATCACGATCTTGTCATACTCAGACGGCACACGGTCCAGGTCGATCACGATCTGCTCGTCATCGCCTTCTCCTTCGCCGGTCAGGTTATCACCCATGTGACGGACGGTTCCGGATTTGTGTGTCAGATTGTTATAGTATACCAGATCATCTCTTCCTGCCATTCTGCCGTTCTGCAGTAAGATTGCAGAAGCATCGCAGTCGATCGGTGCCGGTTTCAGTGCAAAAAAATCCTCTGGATCTTTTGACTTCATCCCATCCAAGTCCTACTACGACTCTGGATAACCCCTTTTCTCTTTGGACAGATTCACTTTCTGTCCTTTCTGTAAACTGATAGACATAATCATGCCCCCCTTTTCCAGGTTTTTAAGCATTGCTCAAATTCATTTTATCTGCCTGTACTACTTATGCGACTTCGATTCCATAATGTCCGCACAGTGCTGCCAGACCGCCCTGGAAGCCGCTGCCGATGGCGTTGAATTTCCATTCTCCGTTGTGCTTGTACAGCTCGCCTACCACAACGGCTGTCTCAATGGAGAAATCCTCTCCGAGGTCAAAAATGGATCAGTTCTTTTCCGGTTGCATCATCCACGATACGGATAAATGCGTTGGATACCTGTCCGAAATTCTGTCTTCTGACATCTGCATCGTAGATCGTTACGGTAAATGCGATACGTTCGATGTCGGATGGAACCTGTGTCAGATCGACCATGATCTGTTCGTCATCGCCTTCGCCGGAACCGGTCAGATTGTCGCCCATATGTTTGACACATCCGGTCGGATGTTCCAAATTTCCGTAAAAAGATAAATTCTTTTTCAGTCGGGCATTTGCCGTTTGAACCGCACATAAATGCTGCTGCATCCAGGTCAAAATCTGCTCCTGTATCAAATGCGTTCACATCCCATCCGAGTCCTACCATAATATTTTTCAGTCCCGGATTTCCTTTTGTCAGATCTACTTTCTGTCCTTTTGATAAATTAATAGGCATAATGTTTCCCCTTTATGGATTTATATTAAGGTGAAGATTCACCCTATTTGCTCTCAGTATCTCTTTGTCGGCATGTGGTACATCTGGTTGAATTCCTGCTTGATGTTCTCAAGTCTTGCCTGATCTTCATGCCGCTGTTTTCTTGCATTTTCCTGGATCTGTCTTGTCTCATCGATACCGTTTACGATCGTTTTCCAGGTCGTCTCCAGCGTCTCAATCTTGATCGAACTGCCGGATGCCAGCTGTGCCGTCATCTTGGACTGCTGCACGGTATTCTGTGCATTTTTAATAAGCATCTCATTTGTTTTCTGGTCCAGTGCAGAAATGGCTTCTGCCTGAATCTTCTGGCGTTTCAGCATGATCGCCTGTGCCAGTGCCTGCTTAAATACCGGAAGTGTGATGATAAATGCGGAATTGATCTTGCGGACCAGGTTCATGTTGCTGAATGCCATCGTCTTGATCATCGGGATCGACTGCATGGCAATGTTTTCTGCGGTACGCAGATCCTGGTCCTCTGCTCCAGCATCATCAGTGCCTGATTTAAGCTGGTAAGCTCAAACTGGATCGACTGATCTCCGGTAGCCTCCATATCTGCCTGACGCTGTGCGATATAGGCTTCCACCTCCTGACAGCCTTGTTCTCCGGCAAGAATGTATTTCACCAGCTCGTGGTAATAATTTACATTTGCCTCAAACATCGTCTCTAATTTGCGGTTGGACTGCTTGATCTCTGTCTCATACTGTTTGAGCTGAACATAGATCTGATCTACTTCTTCGCCCATTGTATGATATTTGGCAAGAATCTTGTCCATCTGTTTGCGAAGCCCGCCGAACAGTTTGTCAAACAGGCCTTTGTTTTCTTTTTAATTCATCCGGATCAAACTTCTCCATGATCTTTGCAAGCGTGTTCAGCATCTGACTGGACTCATCCAGCTGTTTCATATCCATGCTGTTTAACACCACATCCGATGCTTTGGAGATCTCTTCTGCGACCTCTGCCCCAAACGATACGATCGTCTCCAGATTGTTGACCTCGATCGTGCTGACGATATCGTCCACTTCTTTGGAACCAACCAGCTCTGCACTCATCTGCTTTCTGTCCACAACGATATCATAAGACTTCACCTGTTCCAGTTCCGCCTGTGCGGCCGGAGCTGTCTGCGTTGGAGCATCTGGTCTGTTAAAATTAAGTCCCATCTTTTACTCCCTCCTGAATAGTATGTCCCGCCAGGATTTCTGGCGTGCCTTTGGTAATGGAACCCTCGTCAGATCCGGGACATTTAAATCATATAAATACTCCCCGATCTGATGCTCTTCCATCTGTTTTCTGTTGTAAAAGTTCTCTATATTCTGATATCCGGTCGGTATGAAAAACAAAATGTCAAAACCGGCCAGATTCAAAAAACGCGGTAAGGATCGCATCCTCCAGTGAGATTACTTTCTCACTGGGATTGATGTAGATCAGTTTAGGGTTCTTTTTAGTAAAATCAAATTTCTGAATCATCCGCAGGATTTCTTTCGGCAGGTTCAATATCGTCGAAAGGATCGTGTACTCCGTGCCGTTTTCAAAGGTGCCGCGGATCAGCTTCTGCTCGATCAGGATCTGCAGCTTGTCCAGAATGTGCTCCTGGATCTCTTCTCTTAAAAAGCCATAGGCATACGCCGGATGGTTTTTGATCTTTGCCTTCTGCAGTCTGCCGTTTTGTAAAATTCAGTCACATAAGGCTTGATCGGATTGGCTGCAAGCGGCTGAATATAAGGAAAGCTTTTAATCACCATGGTATCTTCTGTGATCAGCTCCCGGATCGATGACCAGTACTCGGATACTTTTCCGTCTTTTACGCCGGAAACTTTTGCAAAAATGACCGGGATATTGACAGTGCTTTCCGTCGTACTGAAATTCGGCCGGTATTTCACTTCTTCGTTCCATAAAAGCCGGATCTCCTCGTACATCGTCTGGAGATTGATGATATCCGCCCTCTGATACTGCTGGTTGCGGTACAGTCCACTATCCTGATACATCAGAGTATCCAGTTCCCGCTCCGCATGATAGGCAGCCGTCCCCATCCGGACTTCGGTATTTTCCTGCGGAAAACGCTGTAAATGCAGCGTCTCCGTAAAATTCATCTGATAGAGCAGCTGATCTTCCAGTACAAACGCAGCACTGCGATCCGGATCGAGGATCAGTACATCCACCGGAAGTCTGCCCAGCATTTTCAGAAACAACGCTTCAAAACGATTTTTGCATCCGCCCATATAAAAAAAAGCATCCAATCTGCGGCATACGCCAGCTTTTGAATAACTCCGGCAGATAACGCATCATCCAGCAGATCAGATAGACTGCCTTGTTGGTCAGTTTGTTGCGGTTCTCATCCAGTGCTTTTTCCTCCTCCAGAAGCACATCAAGAAATGCTTTGATCATCAGGCTCTGAAGCTCCCGGTTCGCCGGATACTGAAGATTGCGTTTCAGATCCAGAAGCATCTCATCGGTTTTGCTGTAATTTTTTCTGGAAACTTTTATGCGATCTCCTCCGGAGTCGGCGGCTCGATCTGCCCGTTCACGATCACAATGTTTCGCTTCCGGGCTTTTAATTCCTGGTAAAGCTGGTAAAGCTCGTTAGTATAAGAGATTTTATCTTCTACACCATTTATCTGACAATAACAATTATAATAAAATTCAGGATCACTGCCCCGCACGGTTGGCGGCTTTGCAATATCCAGAAGAGGCTTTCCCTCAATCCATGCATTGGTGCAGTTTCTGACATCCGGAAGTCTGCCGTAAAGGCGGCTTCGCTCCATCTCCTGTTGCTGCTGCATGCGAAGATTCTTCAGACTGAAATCCCCGGAAATGCCTGCATATCCGGCAAGGTCAGCGGCATAGAATATGCATTCGCCGCATCCAGTCTCTGATAATTCTGATCTCCGTGGTACTGCAAAAGTACAATATCGCAGCCCGCATGGCACAATATAGACAAAAGCATCAGCTCATAATGGCTGATGTCTCCCTCGTACAGAATCTTCGGGACGGAATTTTCACCGAGCAGATTGACGATCCGCTCGAACTTATAATACAGCCAGCACATGAACTTGATGTAGGCATTTTTCAGCATACCCTCTGTCTTGCCTGCCCTTTGCATAGAAGCAAAAAAATCATACATGGACATCGCCATATTTTTCCGCTGGTACGGATTCATCCGCGGAAGCCATTTCTGTAAACGACTTTCGATAAAACCAGGAGCCATCTGAAAATCCATGCCCATCATCTCTTCATAATAAGAAAGATTCTGCCCGGCAGGATTGGGAATCCTGCCTTCGATCACAACGCCGCGAAGCCTCGCCTCCTCATAATATTTCCGGATAAAGGCCGCGACCTGCGGTGTATAACCGCTGATGCGGTAAAAATATACTTCTTCTCTTGTCGTTCTGACCGAAAGCTCTTTAAAATAATCGTCAAGTATGCTTAATTTCTGTTGTCTGAACATAGGTGAAATGCGAATGCCGCCCTCTCTTTTTCTGTAAAATTACATATAAATCACTATATCATTTTTTGCGTTTCTTTTCAAGCATTTTAAGAAACGACCAGGCAATCGTTTCTCTTTGCATACTGTCGCCGTACAGATACCTGAAAAATTGGATCCAGACGTGACAATTTCTGCTTTTAGCGTATACTCAAAGCAGATAAAAAAAGAAAAGGAGGTCATTTTATGCTTGTTCTTCCAAAAAAAGACTTCTCACCCCCTTCACACAGATTCGATCCTTGAGATCAACCGTGTCACCTCCAGAGCTGAGGACTATACAGGCATACACAACATAAATCGCGTGACGCAAAGTGAATCTCTCCCTCTGCAGAAGCCGCGCCATTCACTGTATCCAGGGCATCGGAAACTCCTATGTCATCCCGTGTTTCGAATCCATCGCCGTCTTATCGGAGATCCGCACAGCAGAATACATTCACGTCATCTGCTCCTTCCGGCATCTCACACCAGATCATGCCTGCTCTGATAAATCAAACGAGGAAAGGACAGAAAACACTACTTGAGATGCAATTTCTCTTGGAAAGATCAAGGCCTGCCTTGGCTGGAATGTCAAAAATCCAGCCTGTGATGTGGATGTTTCCGCATTTCTTCTTGACCGTGACGGAAAAGTTTCAGGCGATGACTGGTTTGTATTTTACGGGCAAAAAGAAAGTCCGGATTGCAGTGTGATTTTTTCTGATCGGGAAAACACGGACCGCGAGTCCGTTGCGATCGATCTTTCCAGACTGAATCCATCGATCACCCGAATCGTCTTTGTGCTGACGATCAATGATGCCTTTTCCAAACGCCTGAATTTCGGCATGATCGAGGATGCCTATGTGCGGATTTTAGATGCCGCTTCTGACCGGGAGCTGGTCAGCTTTGTGATGGATGAATATTATTCCAATGTCATCTCCATGATGATCGGAGAAGTCTATTTACATAACGGAAACTGGAAATTCAATGCCATCGGAAACGGGGTCGCCAAAGACCTGGAAGGCTTATGCGGTCTGTATGGTGTACAGGTTAAACAGACTTGAACACCGTTTCTTTTAAGGAGGAAATCGTTTTATGTTAAATTTTGAAGTGATCAATGAACTGAGTCTGAAAGTTACCTGCACCGGAAATGATGTACTGTTCACAAAGGCCGGTGCTTTTATCGCCGGCGAAAGCCAGGGCGGAAAAAATTATCGTTTTGAAAAACTGCTGCTCGGTCCACAGAGCAACCTGATGCAGGCAGCCCTCGGTTCCCTGACAAGACGCGTCACCCGTGAAAATCTGCCTCTGATGAAAGTCACTATGAATGGCGATTCTGTCACTTATTATGCAAATCATGGACAGCATGTAGTTGTGTATAAACTTGCCCAAGGTGAAATCCTTTCGGTAGAGTCCGAGAATATTCTCGCTTTTACACAGGACTGTGATTACAGCGTCCGCTTTATCGGCTGCGGTATCTTTTCCCAGAAAGGTCTGGCAACCTCAACGCTGACCGGAGCCGGTCCGAATGCCTATGTCGCTGTGCTCTCGGACGGCAACCCGATCGCCATGGACAACACCGACAGCCATGCTACAATTTCTGTAGACCCGGATGCCGTGATCTGCTGGATGAGCCGCCGCGGATATGGCGATCCGCAGATCCGCAGTGATCTTTCCTGGAAAAACCTGATCGGGCAGGCTTCTGGAGAATCTTATGCCTATGAATGGTCCGGCAACGAACCGGTCTGCGTACTTTTGCAGCCATGTGAACGCTCCGGCGGTATCCGCGTCGGCATCGATTAAATGCAATTTTATTATTCAAGATTCACGTAAAGACCGCAGGGCATTTCGCTCTGCGGTCTCTTTTATATTATCAGCAAATGCTGATCTTCTCATTATTCTTCTGTTTTATTTGCACCATACAGTGTGATCAGTTTGTTCAGGTATTCATAACGAGCTTTTTGCTTCTGCTTCATTCTTAGCGAACAGTTTCTTAGCCTTTTCAGGGTTAGAACGCAGTTGTAACGTACCTCGCCGTTCAGGAATTCCTGATAATCTCCTGACGGAGCCTTGCTGTCCAGAGTGAATGCATCTTTTCCTTCTGCTTTTGCAGCCGGATTGTAACGGAAGCAATGCCAGTAACCAGCTTTTACTGCCAGTTCTTCCTCTGTCTGAGCTTTGCTCATACCTTTCTTGATACCATGGTTGATACATGGAGCGTAAGCAATGATCAGGGACGGTCCCGGATATGCCTCTGCCTCTGCGATTGCTTTGACAGCCTGATTGTAATCAGCGCCCATAGCAATCTGTGCTACGTATACATAGCCATAGCTCATTGCGATGGATGCCATATCTTTCTTCTTGGTTTCCTTACCGCCTGCTGCGAACTGTGCAACTGCACCGGTCGGAGTAGCCTTGGAGGACTGTCCGCCTGTGTTGGAGTAAACCTCAGTATCGAATACCATTACGTTGATGTCTTTTCCAGAAGCAAGTACGTGGTCTACGCCACTGAAACCGATATCGTATGCCCATCCGTCGCCACCGAAGATCCACTGGGACTTCTTAGCCAGGAAGTCTTTGTTCTTAACGATGTCCTTGCATATATCACAGTCGATGCCTTCCAGAGCTGCTACCAGTTTGTCTGTAGCTGTTCCGTTTGTAGCACCTACGCTGTAAGTATCCAGCCATTCCTGGCAGGCTGCTTTTACTTCATCAGAAGCTTTTTCACTTTCCATAACAGCTTCTACTTTTGTTTTCAGACCGTCACGGATTGCTTTCTGAGCGAGAAGCATACCATAACCGAACTCTGCGTTGTCCTCGAACAGGGAGTTGGACCATGCCGGGCCCTGTCCTTTCTCGTTTACAGTGTAAGGAGTGGACGGTGAGGAGTTACCCCAGATAGAGGAACATCCTGTAGCGTTTGCGATGTACATTCTATCACCGAAGAACTGGGTGATCAGTTTAGCGTAAGGTGTCTCACCACATCCGGCACAAGCGCCGGAGAACTCAAGGAGCGGCTGTTTGAACTGAGATCCTTTTACGGAATTCTCTTTGTATTTTGCTACGACATCTGCTTTTGCCGGAAGCTCTACTGCATAGTCGAAGAATTTCTGCTCGCCTGCATTTGCTTCCATGTTTTCCATAGCCAGTGCCTTTGCACCCTTCTTGCCCGGGCAGACATTTGCACAGGAACCACATCCTGTACAGTCATAAGCGGATACAGTCATGGTGAATTTATAATCTTTCATACCAGTCATCGGCAGAGTCTTCAGTCCTTCCGGAGCTGCAGCAACCTCTTCGTCAGTCAACGCTACAGGACGGATTGCTGCATGCGGGCAGACATAAGCACATCTGTTACACTGGATACAGTTTTCCGGATTCCATACAGGTACGTTAACTGCGATACCACGTTTCTCATATGCAGCTGCACCTGATGGTGTTGTACCATCTACATAATCCTTGAATGCAGATACAGGTAAGGAGTTACCTTCCTGAGCGCTTACCTTGGTCTGGATGTTGTTTACGAAGTCTACTACGTCCTGACGGTCGCCTGTTGCAACTTTGGTATCCAGACCTTCGTCCTGTGCGTCTTTCCAGCTTTCCGGAACGTTTACTTCAACGATCTGTTTTGCACCCTCATCGATAGCTGCCCAGTTCTTCTGTACGACATCATCACCTTTACGTCCGTATGTTGCTTTTGCTGCTGCTTTCATGAGTTCGATGGCTTTTTCTTCCGGAATGATCTTCGCAAGCTTGAAGAATGCAGACTGAAGAATTGTGTTGATACGGGTCGGTCCCATACCGGTCTCGATACCGATCTTAACACCGTCGATCACATAGAATTTGATGTTATGGTTAGCGATAAATGCTTTTACCTGTCCCGGCAGATGTTTTTCCAGACCTTCCATATCCCATGGACAGTTTAACAGGAACGTACCGCCGTCAACCAGTTCCTGAACCATGTTGTATTTACGAACATAGGACGGATTGTGGCAAGCTACAAAGTTTGCTTTGTGGATCAAGTATGTAGATTTGATCGGTTTCTTTCCGAAACGAAGGTGAGACATCGTTACACCACCGGACTTTTTGGAGTCATAATCGAAGTAAGCCTGAGCGTACATGTCAGTGTTGTCACCGATGATCTTGATGGAGTTCTTGTTTGCTCCAACGGTACCGTCTGCGCCCAATCCCCAGAACTTGCAGTTGATGGTTCCTTCCGGAGTTGTGATCAGCTGCTCGCCCAGCGGCAGAGACAGATTGGTAACGTCATCTTCGATACCGATCGTGAATACTTTCTTTTCTGTGTTGTTGTATACAGCAACGATCTGAGTAGGTGTTGTATCTTTGGAACCAAGTCCGTAACGTCCTGAATATACAGGAACTGCATCGAATTTGGAACCTTTCAGAGCTGCTACTACATCCAGGTACAGCGGTTCACCCATAGCACCCGGCTCTTTTGTTCTGTCAAGAACGGTGATCTGTTTTACAGTCTCCGGAATTGCATTGATGAGTGCTTCTGCGGAGAACGGTCTGTACAGACGAACTTTTACAACACCAACTTTGTGTCCTGCTGCCAGCAGATAATCGATAGTTTCTTCGATGGTATCATTTACAGATCCCATAGCGATGATAACATGTTTCTGCATCAGCTGCACCATAGTAGTTGAACAGTTTGTAATCTGTTCCGATCTTTTCGTTTACTTTGTCCATGTATTCCTGAACGATAGCCGGCATTGCATCGTAGTAAGGGTTGCAAGCCTCTCTTGCCTGGAAGAAGATATCCGGGTTCTGAGCTGAACCTCTCTGACATGGATGATTCGGATTCAGTGCATGGTCACGGAATGCCTGGATAGCATCCATATCTGCCATATCCTTCAGATCTTCATAATCCCATGTTTCGATCTTCTGGATCTCGTGAGATGTACGGAATCCATCGAAGAAGTTGATGAACGGAACTTTACCTTTGATTGCGGAAAGATGCGCAACTGGTGTCAGGTCCATAACTTCCTGTACGGATGACTCGCAGAGCATTGCGCATCCGGTCTGACGACAGGCGTAAACGTCTGAATGATCTCCGAAGATGGAAAGTGCGTGGCTTGCAAGGGCACGAGCGGATACGTTGAATACGCCCGGGAGCTGCTCGCCGGCAATTTTATAAAGGTTCGGGATCATCAGAAGAAGTCCCTGGGATGCAGTATAGGTTGTTGTTAGAGCACCTGCTGCCAGAGATCCGTGTACTGCACCTGCAGCACCAGCCTCAGACTGCATTTCAGTTACCTGTACTTCCTGTCCAAAGATGTTCTTTCTTCCCTGGGTTGCCCACTCATCTGTAGCTTCTGCCATAACAGATGAAGGAGTGATCGGGTAGATAGCAGCTACATCTGAAAATGCATATGACGCATGAGCGGCTGCATGGTTACCATCCATGGTTTTCATCTTTCTTGCCATTTGATTTTACCTCCTTAAAATGATGCTGGATAAAAAAGATTCCTTTGCGGAATTCAATTAGTATCCTTATTGAAAAAATTACTAATCTGTTGTTACCCATATATTTTTACTATAGCACAACAAAAGAAAATGTCCATTTCGAAACGACGGAAACAGACTCTTTTCTTGTATTTTTTGCTGTACATGCCAGCTCTTTTTTCAGTTTTATTATACTCTTTTTACAATTTTCAGTCCAATTTCATCAATACGTTTACTTGACTGTAAGTTTCAGTCTTGCTTTCTTTCCATTGTAAAGTTTCACAGTGATCACTGTACTTCCTTTCCGGATGGCTTTCACGTTTCCCTTTGCATCCACCGTGGCAATTTTTTTTCCTGCTGCTGTTGTATCGGATGCCGAATGCGGCACTTCCGGACGGAAGTTTCACCCCCTAAGCCGGAGGGTTTTTCCTTTTTCAGTGTCCTGTTTTTTGCACCGATCGTAACCTTCTTTGGTGCCTGTCTGACCGTCACTTTGATGCGGCAGGTCTTCTGGTTTGCAGTTGTGACCGTGATCACGGCATTTCCTTTTTCTTTGCCCGGATCACACCGCCCTGTGTGACACTTGCCACTTTGTTGTTGCTGCTTTTGTAAGTCACACGTTGATCTGCGGCATCAGTAGGTGTGATCACCGGATTTAAACGAACACTTTCTCTGACTCCGATCACGATTTTGGCACCGTTCTTTTCCTGACCGGAAAAAGCAGAACGGCTGACAAGAGAAATACTCTGCACTTCCTTTTTCTCCGTGCTTTCTGTATGATTTCCGGCCGGATCTTTCTTTTCGGTTTCTTTTCCGGTATTCGGATTCGGTGCTTCCGTAGACGGCTGCTGCGTTTCGGTTTCTCTTTCTGTTTCGGTTTCGCTCTCCGTTTCGGTTTCCGAACTTCCGTCCTCTGCAAGTTTTACTTCCTTTTCCAGTGTTTTGCTGCCTGATGCATCTTCTGCCGTTACCACTGCAGTGTAAGTACCTGCTTTCACTTTATTGCCCTTTTCATCACGGCAGTCCCACCAGAAATAAGCACGGCACTGATACTCTCCCGTGCCGTCCGGCTGCACGATCTCTGCCATTTCCTGATCCGCAAGCACACGCACGGTGTTTCCGTCTGCATCCAGGATCCTGCAGCTCATAAGCGGTATCGGAAATTCCGGTACGGCATCGCTGCCTTCTTCGGAAACATAAAATCCAAAATCTGCCAGAAGTTCCCATTCCTCTTCAGAAGAAAGTGCATGTTCTTTCGCTGCCGACAGCGTCATATCATTGATAAGAGAAGTATCCTCTGCGGAAGCCGCAAATGGTATGATATAAGAAAAATCCGAGCCTTCTGTGCGGATCATGCAGGCAAAATAGCCGGAATAATATCTGGTCTGCTCATCTCCGACTGTTATTTCAAAACTGCCTTTTCCCTGTTTCAGTGAAATTCCGGATTTTCCATCCACTTTCTCCACACCGGCATCTTTCTCAAAATCAGGAAGTCCTTCCGGATCGTAAACGGTAAACAAAAGCTGCTGCAGGCCCCATGCAGACCCTGCATAATACCAGGCAACCTCTGCATTCAGCGTTTCTCTTGCCTGATAAGATATCTGAAGTTTCGGCGTTCCATCTTCTGCATAATGCAGAATTGCTTTCTCAAAAGATGCCTTCTCTGCTTTCTGTGCCGCCGGCAGGAACACCTCCTGATTGTCTGACGGATACATCCGCATATGGTTTGCGACACAGTGGTTCTGCGTGAAACGTCTGATCTCGTTAAAGGTGATCTCTCCGTCCCCGTCATAATCCGCCGGTGCCGTGCCGATCGTGGCATCCTCAAAATCAACGTCCGTCTCTGCAAGTTCTGCATGGATGCCGTTTCCATAGACCAGCGATCCGGTAAACACACCGTAGGCGGAGGCCTGTTTCGGTTCTGTCCGTTCTGCAGATGCTTCCTCATTTTCGCTTCCGCCATCTCCGATATCGCTGTTATCACCTCGGATCACCTGATTGGAAAGTTCGTCATCTGCCGCTGCCATCAGAAGACGGAAACGGCTGCTGTTTAACACCGTCCGACTCTGAAATCCCTGATTTTCTTTTTTCTGCCTGTGCAAAACCTTCCGTAAACTGATCGACAAAAGTTTCTGCTGCCTCATCCCGGCTGACTGTGTTTTTAAGAAGACTCTGCAGCCCAATGCTCCTGGTCTGCGAACCCATCGTGCCGCTGTAACAGCAGTCCATGATCAGCACATTTTTCCCTTCGATACCTGCAAAACAGTCATAGAGATCCTGCGGCGTCACAACATTCTCACGGCTTCTTCCCATTTCCAGACAGAGTCCATCCTGCTGTCCGTGCCCGGAATAATAAAAATAATTGACATCATCCGCATCCGAATCTGCAAATGCAGTCTGAATCGCCTTCTTTAATTCACTTTTTGTTTTCGTTTTCTCTTCCGTGGTAATTGAAATATTCTGTCCGCCATATGCATTCTGTAACATACGGCTTACATTCACTCCGTCATTCTGCGGTCCCGGTGTCAGATCATACTCCGTTCCTTCGTAGTCACCGCGTGTGACCAGCAACGCTCTTGACTGCACCTGGGATGCGGCATCTGCTGCATGGCTCTGCATTTCAAATGCTCCCAGTGCCAGAAACAGGCATCCTGCTCCCAGTGCCGCTTTTTTAATCTTTCTTCTATACTTTTCATTTCTGCCTCCCTCATCGCTTTGTCGGATCAACATACATTTTGATTGGTTTAACCCTGGTATTACAAAAAAGGAGAAATTTCCCTATTTCGCTGAAAATTTCTCCTTTTTTTGACTATTTCACCACGAAACCCTTCGTGATTTTATTATATAAAGTTTTTCCCGTTTGGTCAACCAGAATAACGCAGTGCGTCGATCGGATGTTTTCTGGCGGCTTTCCACGCCAGAGTATTCGTCACGCTCTCCATCGTTTCCATAACAGCTGACTGCTTGACGATCGTAAAGGCATCTTCGTCATTTCCGAATCGCTCCGTCTGCGATTGACACCAGTACGATCAGAGACGCCACACCGATGATGATGCCAAGCATCGTCAGAAAGGAACACATCTTGTTCGATGCGATGGAATTCCATGCCATTTTTATTGACTGAAAGATCATTCCATCACCTCCCGGACATGCCCGTCAAAAATCGCAATGCGGCGTTCTGCCTGAAGTGCCACGCGATCCATTGCTTCTTTCACCCGCCTTTTGCCTTCTGGTGCCGGAACCCCCAAAAAACTGCTGCTTGCGACTTTTTTCTGTCACTAAAAAAGAAGCACAACCGTCTCCGGCCATGCCTCTTTCATTATACTTTTTAAAATCACTCTGTCAGTCTCCCCTGACGGCAGTAAATCTTACAGATTTTCTTTGAAGAATTTCTCCATAGCTTCTGCTGCTGCATCTTCATCCGCACCTTCACAGGTAACGGTTACTTCTGCACCCTGCTTAACGCCCATGCTCATGATTGCCATGATTCTCTTAACGTCAGCTTTTTGCCGTTGCTGCTGATCTCAATCGTTGTGTCTCTGAATGCTGCTGCAGCTTTTACAAGCAGACCTGCCGGTCTTGCATGGATACCCATTGAATCCTGAATTGTGTAAGTAAACTGTTTCATCAAAAATCCCACCTTTTCGTTTTGTTGTATAAATCGTTCATCACCTGCCAGATCTGCCTTGGACAGTTCCTCCTGATGTATTGCGACTACTGACGCAATCATATCAAAATTTGCATCAAAAGTCAAGGCAGAGCAGCTTTTTTGGAACAGCCGCACAGCAGCGTCATGCCAGGGCAGAGCAACAGTACTGCCCTCTTTTTCTCAGCCCAGCACCGTCGTCTCCATGATCTGATCGTGTACCTTTCGCTCCTGATTCTCTTCTTCGCTCTGATTTTCTACATTCGGAAACTCTTCATCGATACGGTCCTGAATATCCTGCAGACACTCCAGCAGCAGAGGATTAAACTGTCCGCACTCACCGTTCAGGATCATTTCCACTGCTTTTTTATGCGAATATGCCTTTTTGTAGACACGTTCGCTTACCAGTGCATCATAGACATCTGCGATCGATACAACCTGGACTTCGATCGGGATCTCCTCCCCCTTCAGGCCGTCGGGATATCCTCTGCCATCATATCTCTCATGATGCCATCTGCAGATTTGCATGGCCAGCTGCACCAGCTCTTCATTCTGATAAATACCGACGTTTTTCAGGATAGACTCTCCGATGATCGTGTGCTTTTTCATCTCATCAAACTCCTCCGGTGTCAGCTTGCCCGGTTTATTGAGGATCTTGTCATCAATGCCGATCTTGCCGATGTCATGCAGTGCAGAAGCCATCGTGATCAGAGAACGCCTCTGTGCCGATATCTGATATTTATCCGTCTTCTGTACCAGACGCTCCAGAAGCAGTTCTGATAAAATATTGATATGTAATACATGAAGTCCGCTCTCGCCATTCCGGAATTCCATGATATGGCTCAGGATACTGATCATCATCTGATTGTTTTTCTCTTTTTCGTAAATCTGCTCGGTGACGAGCGTCACCAGTTTTCTCTGTTTTGCATACAGTTTGATTGTATTATACACCCTCTGACATACTATTTTTGCATCAAACGGACGACTGATATAATCGGATACGCCAAGCTCATAAGCACGCCGGATATAAGGTTCTGAATCCTCGCTGGAAATCATAATAACCGGGATATCCTCGATCCAGTGGTTATGTACCATCACATCCAGCACTTCAAATCCATCCACAACCGGCATTACGATATCAAGCAGCACCAGGGAAATCCCCATGCCGTACTGCCGCAGGATATCTAGACATTCTTTTCCGTTTTCTGCCTCCAGAATATCAAAATCCTTTTTCAGCATCTCTGAAAGAATGGCACGGTTCATCTCCGAGTCATCCACGATCAGAATCTGCTGCCGTGCCTTTCTGTTTGCCACTCCCGGTGCAACATAGGAGGCATTATCTTCCGTAACAACCATATTTTTATGCTCTTTTGCCTGATACATCAGTTTATCTGCCTGTATAACTGCATGCTCGACCGTCTCTTTTGAGGATATCACTCCGCCGATACTGACCGAAAGCTGAAGCTTTGGAAATCCCGGTACGTTTGCAGCATGGATATCACTCTGGATCTGGACCAGTTTATTGAAAAAATTTTCTTTTTTGATGTTCTCCAGAATCAGAATAAACTCATCTCCACCGTAACGGATCAGGATATCCGTCTTGCGGATACAGTGTTTAACTGTCTTTACCATCGTTCTGAGTGCGGCATCTCCCACACTGTGGCCGAGCGTATCGTTGCACAGTTTGAAGTCATCCATATCAATGACAGCCACCCCGGCATTTTCATTCTTTTTTCTTGATCTGCTCTTCAAAATAGCGACGGTTATATACACCGGTCAGTGCATCTTTATACAATCTCTGATCATACTCGATCAGCTGATTGACCAGCTTTTCACAGCCACTGGAATCCACCAGCGTATCCATGTCCATGTATTTGACAAGCTCCATCACGCAGTCTCTTCCGTCTACTTTTATGTATCTGGAAGTGACCTGATAAAGCTCATCCTCGATAAATTCAAGCTTGGTCTTCTGTGTCCGCTGATACAGTGTCTGCAGGGAAGTGCAGTTTTCACACGGATGGTCTTTATTCCATATTTCATAGCACTCACTTTTCTCTTTTTCGTCTTTACAGTCCAGCTTGCATCTCTTATGCATCTGCTCCAGATGTTCTCCATCCAGCAGCCGCACAACGGTAAAGACTTTCTTGAAAAACTGCATTTCGTCTTCTGCCTGCTGCCTTGTTATACCGTTTGCCGATTCCATAAGTTCATCTCCTCACTGCAATTTTCTCTTTCGCATCCGATCTTCTTCCGATCTTTTTAAAGTTCTGATTCGTACTGCTTTAATACAGCAGTCAGGGCATGGTATTCTTTTTCAACCTGTTCAAAGAGCTCTTCGCTCTCTTCGATCTCTCTGCCTCGCAGTTTCTCTGTCAGCTCTGCACTTACGTTATAAAGCCGGTCAAATCCCAGGTTGATGCATACGCCTTTCAGCGTGTGAGCTGCACGGAAAGCTCTTTCTCCGTCTTTTGCTTCCAGGGCATTTTTCAGATCCGAAAAACTGCCGTCCTTTAAAAACTTCAGTGCAAATCTCTGGATCATCGCTTCGCTGCCAAATCTTTTCAAAATGTTTTCGTAATCAGACCCGGTCTTTTCGTAACATTCTCTTATTGTCATGTCTTTCCTCTCTTCTTGCAGAATCGAAGAAAGCGGATATTTCATCCGCTCCTTAGATCTATCTTAAGTAACTGTTATCTTATTCCATACTTTTCATTATATGATGTTGGTGTCAAAAGTCCCCAACTATGATGCCTACGGATTGTTCCGTGCGTTGCACTCCCACAATCCTCCCCCAGTATTCGCATATCGTGGGATTACCATCCCACTTTTATGCTCATATCGGGGCGGGTCCCAAGGTCTTTTATCCACCTATGAGCAAGCTCATGTGGATTTAGACCTTTTGACCCTGGCATCATTATATAAGAAACCGTTCCCATTGTCCACTGCTATTTGTGTTCGGTCTGATTTAAAATGCACCCTGCAAACTCCATCCCAGCTTCGGAAAGTTCCCTTATTCCTTCCGTCAGGATCCTTACATCAGCAAAATCCTGTCTTACAACAAAAACACCTCCGTCCACGCAGGAAGCAAGCATTGCCGCATCCGACAAAATCCCGGCCGGCGGTGTGTCCACGATCACCAGATCTGCCTCCTTTTCCAGCTGTTTTATGATCTCTGCGATTTTCCCTGTTCCAAGGATCTGCTGCGTGGATGACAGGCTTTTCGTTCCCGCAATGACACAGAGCTGTGTATCCCGACAGCGGATTTTTACCTCCTCTGCCGTTCTCTGCCCGGTCAGGACTTCATACGCCCCTTCCGTACCAGAATCCAGCTGAATCGTCCGGCAAACAGCCGGTTTTCTTAAGTCCGCATCGAGCAGAAGTACCGAATAGCCTTTCTTTTCCAGCCCCAGTGCCAGATTGCAGGCAACGGTGGTCTTTCCTTCCCCGGCAACGGCACTGGTGACAAGAAGCGTATGCATGTTTTTCTTTTTCAGCTCCTTTTCCAGTCTTGCACAGATGGCATACCGGGCATCTAAAAAGGCAGCCGATCTCTTTTTTGCCCTGGTTTTCGGAAGACTTCCCAGATAATGGATCTGCGTCAGTCTCTGCAGATCTTCCCGGTTTCTGACGGTCTTTTTCGCCATGGCACCAAAAAGCACGATCAGAATAAAAAGCAGGCTTCCACCCGCTGCCCTTCAAGAGCTGCCCTTCGACCATCCGGAATGTTGTCCGGCTGATGCGGCACACCGGATTCATCCAGAAGCTCCATCTTCAATACACCGGTCACCGGATGCAGGATTTCCGGGTAACATGCCAGCACTGCCTGCAGAAGTTCATACGCCCTGCCGGCACTTGCAGCCCTTGCCCGGATTGTGATCAGATTAGTATCCTGAACCACCGATGCATCGATACTTCCCGGCATGGTCTTTGTCCCCATCTTTTCACATACTTTTTCCCGCAGTACATCGCTCGTTAAAATATAAGGAAACACAACGCCGATCTGTTCTGCTACTTTCTGCTCATAGTTTTTATTTCCCGCATAGACAGAATCACTGCTCACCGCATAAGCAGCAAATGCAGTATAGACCGGCTGATAAGTTTTTTTCACAAGAAAAGAACAGGCAGCTGCCCCGATCCCTGCAAGAAGCAGCAAAAGCCACCAGAAGCGTCTGCCCTGTTTCCACATCGTCTCTGCCAGAGAGATAAGGTCGATCCTTCCATCCTCCAATCTCATCTCACCGTTCATAATGTCCTCCATATCTGCCGTAATGATATGCATACTGATAGCCATAAGAGGCCATCGGTCTTAAAAATTCCACATGTGCATTGTTGTAGACACAGCCAAGATTTTTCTCTCCCTGTGCATTTAAAAGATCCAGTGCCGCATTCAGATCTTTCGCCTGTGCCCGGTGCTCTGCAACAACCAGAAGTGACGCATCCGCCATCTGTGCCATCTCCTCCGTATCCGCATTCTGCAAAAACGGCGGCGTATCGATGATCACATAATCATTCTCTTTTTCAGGTTCTCCAACAATTTCTGAAAATTTTCTATTTTCAAATGTCCTTCTTCATCGGCAAGCCAGGACGCATTCTGCTTCCGGAAATCTGCATTTAACAGAAAAACCTTCTCTTTTCGCATCGAAAGTGCCAGTGCCAGATTTTCCGCCACGGTCGATCTGCCCTCTTTTTCCAGCACACTGGTCACAAGCAGTGTCTGTGCCTTTCGCTCCTCCATCTTTTTCTGGACGTGCTGTGTCAGTTTTTGCAGGGATTCCATATAGCGGAAGCTGATCAGCGGATCGTCTATGCGGATGTCAGTCCGTTTTTTTCTGTTCCGCTCATGCCAGAGCGTGCCAAGACATCTCGCCTCCAGCTTCTGTTCAATGTCTTCCTCCGTGCGGATCGTATCCTTCAGCCAGGACAACCCGCCGAAGATCAGTACCCAGCATGCTGCCGCAGCCAGAAATGCTTTGATCATGATATTTCGCCGCTCAAACGGCTGATCCGGCGTAAGCGGAACCTTCGGTGCCTTTAAGATCTCCAGGATTGCATTACCTGTCATATAGTCCGATACCAGGCTGTAATTTTTCAAAATAGACTGCATCAGTTTAAAGCAAAGCTCCGGTGAGGCCGCAGTGACCGCCAGATTGATCAGATTCGTTCCCTCCACCGCCTCTGCCGATGCACTGCCTGCAAAATCCGCAAGATGTATCTCTTCTGCGACTTTTTTCTGCAAAATACTGCTGTTTAAAATCTGCTCAAAATGTTCCGCCATAACCTGTGCCGAACTTTCATTGTCATAGACATTATTCGGAAGTCCCTTTTTTGTCACATAAAGTGTCGCCTGGGAAGTGTAAGATGGCTGATAGTGCCACTGCATCACAGCTGCCGCAAGCAATGCTGCCGAAACGGCAAAACAGAAAATCACCAGCCACTGCCGCAGAACATCCGTCAGAACCGTATACGACAGTGCCCTGTCCACTCCATCCATCCTGTACTCACCCCGCCTTTGTTCCATTTTCTGCTCCTTCCGTCTCTTTCTGCCCTGTTTCTTCTGTCGCTTTTTCTGTCAGATTGGTCCTTTCCATCTGTTTTTCTGCTTCTGCACGCTTTGTCCTCTCCGTCTGCTGTCTGTAATCCACCATCTCAAGCGTGACCGGAACCGTCACCATATCACCGCAGCTGTTTGTCACCTGCAGCCAGATCTCATATTCTCCGGCGATATTCAGGAAAAACACCGAATCCCCCGTGATCTCCACCTTATTTGAGATATCTCCGTCGATGCAGTCTGTCGCATAGACACTATCCAGAATATCCTGTGTCCCGACCGGGAAAGAAAATGGCTTTGCACATGAGATTTTCGGCGAATGATAGTCCGTGTAGATCAGCTGTCTGGATGCTTTCGCAACGTGGCCGTCCCGGTCAAATGCTGCATAGGAGACCAGTCTGCGTCCTTTTTCCAGAAAAGTCGATACACTCTCGATCACCAGAGAATCCGTGATATCGCCGTCTTTTTCATCATAAGCTGTGATTCCCTTTTTCCATACTTTCTCCGGATCTTTGACACTCACCTGGATCTCATCCTGATCCATGGATATTTTCGGTATGGTTTGGTCCGTTTTTCGTCGGATCTGGTTCTGATCCAGTGCATAGAGCACCACTGAGAGCAGAAAAGTGTGATCGCAAACCACCTTAATTTTTTCATTCCGTCTTCTCTTTCCGTTTCCGGTCTGCAAAAACGGCTGCCGATGCCGATACACAGGCAAGCAGAAGAGCCACGGACTCTCCCGTACCTTCTCCTGTTTTCGGTGAAACGGCCGTCTTTGTCACCGTACTTCTTCTTACATTCTCACTGCCAGGACTTATCACTGCCGCCTGGACCGGAAGTGCCAGCATACCGGACAGCAAAACTGCCGTGATCCAAAGTTTTTTATTTTTCATGATCCTTCCCCGCCTTTCGATAAAACACCTCTAAAACCATCTCATACATTGCCTGCTCATCCACATGAAATTCCGCATAAGTCTCTCCCATGGATGCTTCTCCTTTGATGCTTAAAATATCGGCATCCTGAAAACCGCCTTGAAAAAGCAGGGTCCCAAGATACGTCACTTCGGCTGCTGAAAGATTCGTGACTGAAAAATCCTTGATTTTCTGATACAGAGTCAACAAAAAAAGCGGATTCTTTCGAAACTGCTCTGCCGCTTTTCCTCCAAAAGCTGCAAGATACTGCTTCTGCCGCTCGATGCGGTCACTGTTGGCATCCGCTGTCGCTTCCTTTTCTTCCACCAGACGACTTCGCACATACCACTGTGCCTGCTCTCCGGTCAACACCTTTCTCTCTCCTTCTTTCAGGGACGGATCCTGGATCGTCAGATCTTTGGTGACCGTCACCTCCACACCGCCGACTGCATCCGTCAGCACTGCAATGGCATCCAGATCCAGTGCCGCATACGCTGCGACCGGCATTCCGTAAAACAGCCTGGAAACGGCTCTCACCGTATTCTCACAGCTCTTCTCCTTTCCGTCCCCGTACGTGTAGGCAAGACAGAGCTGCAGCTTTTCCGTTCCGATAAAATTTCCAAGGTCTGAATAGACGTTGACATCCGTCATCGTATCTCGTGAGATCGCGATCAGGCGGCTCTTTCCGGTTTTCGTATCCAGCACAAGAAGAAAAAAAAGTGCATCTGCCTGACCTGCCTTTCCATCTCCGACCGTGCCGCCCTCTTCAAACGCTTCCTTATCTACCCCAAAGAAAAAAAGATCGACACCAGCTCTTCGTTGTACACATACTTCTCTCCCTGATATGTGACCTCCTTTCCCTGTTCGCATGCGATCTTTGCCCTGTCGTCTCCGCTTTGCTTTTCTTCCGGCAGATTTTCCGTTTCCACCGCCACATTGCGAAACAGTGCCTCTTTTCCCCTCATGCGAAATCCCTGAAAAAGTGCCACGATTGCCAGAATGATCACCAGAACGGCCGCCACACTTCGCATCACCCTGCCCGCTCTTTTTTCCGTCTGCATATTCCCACACCTTCTTTCTCTTTTTTACTGCCTGGTTTTTTCTTTTTTTCTCAGAACAGCCTGCACCAGGTAACGTCCGTCTGCCTGATCGGATGTGCAGGTACTCAGGGTCACAAGTTTATCTTTGCTGTCACCTTTACATCCTCTCTTGTATTCTGTCCCATGGAAATCCCGGCAAACACTTCTCTGATATACGCCCTTCGCCCCTTTTTCTTTGAAAAATCAAATGCCCCGAGCAGATGCGTATCATCAAAGCGGTACGCCGCAAAAATTTCATATGTCAGCCGGTAGCCCGGCAAATAAATAAAAAATTCCGGATGTTCCGCAAAAATGTTTTATCCTCAAAAAATGAAGATTCTGGAACATCGAGCCGTCTCTCATGTTGTGCCCGTAAAGCACGGTCATCGGATCTTTAAAATCCCTGCTGTTTGCCTCTTCCGTATAAATACTTCCGGCAAACGCATATCTTCCGCTGCTGTTGTGCCTCAAATAATAAGTGTCATCTTCTTCTCTTTGCAGCACCGGATAATCAATCTGCGTATCCGGTATCCGAATCCAGGCATAAATATCCGGATTGATGCTCGAAAGCTCTGCAAAATCGATGCCTTCCGGCCTGTCATCCCCGGCTTCGGACTCACGTTCCATTCCCTTTGCTGCCTTATTTTTTTCTTTTCCCTGCTGCCCGTTTTTTGTCCCCACTGCGAACGCTTCCGCCGCATCCCGCAGTCTTTCATACGACTGTTCTGTCACCAGATTGCTGCAGAACCTCACGCCTGCATAAGAGGCAGACACAATCGTGACCATAAGTGCCAGATAAAACAGCACACCCCAGAATCGATGCGTCCCTTTCTTATCCCTCATTCCAAAACGCCCGCTTTTGCAAGATATGTAAGAAATTGACCGATATCCAGACGTGCCTGTTCTTCTGACACTTCATATTCTTGCAGAACCTCCTGTACCAGCTCTTCCCTCGTCCTGTTTTTTTCCATATGTTTCCACAGAAACGCCCCGCTCTCATTCAAGGTCACCAGACCGTTAAAAGTAAGAGCCGTATTTCCCACCGGCACCAGGATGTTTTCCCCTGCTACTTTCCGCAATACAAATCTCTTCGCCTCCATATTTCACTCACTTTCCCTTGTTGTATTCATCTTCTCTTTTCCCCGAAAATCCCATATTCTCTTAAAATCTCTTTCCTTTTTCTTCCAGTCTTAACGATTTCTTTTACCGATCCTAAAACCGGACCTTCTCTGAGATAGCCACAGAGCCTCTGCCCCCAGGCAAACGGCAGAAGATATGGATGCTTTTTCAGGTACGGAAAACGCCACAGAAGATTCTTTGCAGGCGGAAATGCCATGTAAAACAGACCGGGGAATATGCCTGACAGTCCTCTTTTTTCCGCCGCATGCAGCGTAAGGGTGCCACTGTGCAGGCGACTCCTTGTCCCTTTTCCATGAATGCCGGAGTGCAGGATATCTTCCATCAGTCTTTCCGTATCCAGTTTCATACTATGCACACCTTCCGGAAAATAGAACTGTTTTTCTTCAAAACCAAGATACTGCACACCAAGGCGAAAAATCGCCTCTGCAAACAGGATACCATCCGTCATCCGGATGCGATCCCAGAAAATCTCCCAATCGATCTCCTTCTCGTAATACTCGGCAAACAGCAGAATATCGCAGATCTGCCGTATCCCGACTCCGGAAGCAAGCAGATGTTTTCTGGCATGGCAGAACTGAAAAAACAGATGATCCGTCGGCTGCGGCATATTGATTTTTACACCTTCTGTCTCTCTTTCGATCGCCTGTTTATGGATCTCATCAAAAAATCCATTCCATCCAATACACCATTTTTCATTTTCCGGAAACAGCATCCGGTGTAGCTCGATCACCAGAAAGCCGCCTGTTTTTTATAAGCCGTCTCATAGTTCTCGGTGCCAGTCTCAGGATTTAACTGCTGCATTCCATATAAAAGCATCGCTTCCTGACCGGCCTCAAACTGCTCTTTTGGTATCAGCAGATCCTCATCAGCAGAAAGCCTCGCATCCGGATTCGGATACAGACTGCGGCAGACGATTCCTTTTACCGCCAGCGGCTTTACACCCATCTGTTGTAAATGAGCGTACAACTCCAGAAATTCTTCGGTCATCGTCCTCTGAAGTGCCATCAGCCGCAGACTCTTTTCCCGCACTTTTGCAAACATCACACGGTCCGCCAAAGCCGCTGCCCGGCACTCCGCCACCGCCTCATAAACCAGCGGCAGCACATGATGCATGTCCGCCAGGGCAAAAACCTCTGACCACTCCTGCACGGAACGCTCCTTCCAGGCCACCCGCTGCCCGCGGATCCCCGCACACAGTGCCTCCAGAAAAAACTCCTGGTATTCCCTTGTTTTTATGAACATTTCAGTCCTCCCTGCAATTCAGAAAACATTTCTGATATTTTCATTGTAAAATCCTGCCGAGGCATATTTCACCTCACATCTGATATATATATGATGTGGGTGTCAAAGTCCCCAACTATGATGCCTACGGATTGTTCCGTGCGTTGCACTCCCACAATCCTCCCCAATATTCGCATATCGTGGGATTATCATCCCACTTTTTTATGCTCATATCGGGGCGGGTCCCAAGGTCTTTCATCCACCTATGAGCAAGCTCAGGTGGGTTTAGACCTTTTGACCCTGACATCATATGATGTTGAGTCAAAAAAGACCACATACCGTTTTGGTATATGGTCTTTTTATCTTAGTGGGAGAAGACTCCCTCTTCTTCTATTCGTGCTCTTCCTTAACCAGATATGCCTGCACCAGGTAGCGGTAATTCTTACCGGCCGCATGGCAGGTTGAGAGCGTCAAGATCTTGCTGTCCTTGTCCACCTTCGCCTTCGTGTCAATGGATGCATTCATATTTCGCTGCTCTAAAATATCTTTCAGATAAGTCTCCCTGCTTTCCTCATCTTTTCCCTGATTATAATACATCAGCACATGACGGTTGTCCGTCAGATAGGCCGCAAAAATCCGATATTTCAAGATGGAATCCGGCGTGTAGATGGTCAGATCCTTATGATCTTTCAGGAATGTCTTATCCTCGTACTTGTGCAGACCTGCAAACATCGAACCGTCTTTCATGTTATGTCCGTAAAGCACCGTCAGATAATCATCAAAATCTTTGGCGTTTTCCTTTTCCGAATAAATCGCTCCGCTGTCACTTAAACTGGTATCCGCCGCATGGTTCAGATAGTACGTATTATCCGTGCTGTCCTGTACAACCGGATAGTCGATATCCGTTCCCGGTATCGTGATCCACGCATAAATGTCCGAATTTTCCTTCTGTAAGGTCTCAAAATCCACCGGAATGTCCAGCTTCTTCTTTTTTTTTTTTTGTCTTGGACTGTTCCTTCGACTCCTGCGTATCGGTCTGCCGTTTCTCGGAATTCTGCTGCTGCATTTCTTCATAAGTCTGCCTGGCATGTTCTCTTTGTGTATAAATCCGCAAAACGACTGCCGTCAGGATCACTGCCGCAGCAAACGATATCACCGCGATCACCTTCCATGTTCTTTTTTTTTCACTTCGACTCACCTTCTGACTGTTCTTCGGTATAGAAGGTCTGAATGATCAGATCATAAAGTGCATCATCATCCACATAAACCTCATCATAGACACTGCCCTTCTTGGATTTCGCCTTCAAAGAAACAATGCCGTCTGCAGTAAAATGCATATCCATCGCCTCCGTTGCCAGATAAACCGAACGATCCAGGCTGAGATTTGTGACCATATCATCCGTAAGACTCTGATAAAGGCTGACCGGAAGTCCCATATCTGCTTTCATCGCCTTCACCGCCTGTCCCATAAAATTCACAAGATACTGTTTCTGACGCTCCATACGGGAATTGTTGGAAAAAATCCTTTTCCGTATCTCGATAACGTGTAAACTTCAACGCCTGATCTCCTGTCAGCGTCACCGTCGCCCCCTCTGCAAAGGACGGATCAACCTGCGTCATATCTTCCGGTACCGTCACTGTTACGCCGCCAACTGCATCGTTGATCATGCCAACCGCATTCATATTCAATGCCACATAGCCATTGATCGGCATTCCATAGAACAGGTTGGAGACAGCATCCACCATGTACTGACAGCTTGTCACCTTTCCATCCCCGAAGGAATACGCAAGTCCGAGATGATTCTTTGATTTTCCAAGATAATTTCCTTATAATCAAACGTCTTGATCTGTGTCATGGTATCTCGCGAAATACTGATCATTTTGATCTCATCTTTGCTCTTATCCATAACCATCAGAAAAATGGTATCCGCCTGACCGCTCTCACCGGAAACATCATCCTTTTCCTCGATCGTATCACTCTCCTGATCAATGCCCATGACCAGCATCGTCACCAGATCGTGATTATAGCGGTAAGCCTTGCCATTGTACCAGATCACATCTGGGTCGGAAGAAACCTTTGCATCACTTCCGTCAGTGTTTTTTGAAATCATCTGATTTTCTGCCACACTGATGTTCTCATCCATATGTTCCTGTCCGGTCGTACGCAGTACATGATAAGCTCCGAACGCCGCTGTTTCCAGAAGCATCAACACGATCAGAATACTCAGCATCAGACGCATGGCATAAGAGAACGCACTTTTCCTGGAAAACGCATATTTCCAAACGATCACAAACACAATACCAATACCGGCACCGATCGTATGAAAGAGCAGATTCCCCAGATCAAAAACTCCGTCTTTAAGACAAGCTGGAGTATTTCCACACAAAGTGCTAATGCAAACGATGCACCCATACTCTTCGCAGCCTGATACTTTCCTTTCATCAGGATCATGATCAAAGCTCCAAGTGGAACAAAAGCGACCGTACCTGCTGCCACTTTTACCAGTGTTTCCAGCATCCAGCTTCCTGTGAAAATCCCCATATCCACCGCAGAATCTCCGGATCTCTTTCCAAGAATGGTCACCGCCAGGATCAGCAGTACATAAATCGCAAACATCAGCCACACACAGATGGCTCTGCCACGCTTTCTCTTTTTTCTCTCCAGGATGGTGTTACAAAAACGTACACAATAAGCAGAAGCAGAAAGCTTGCGGCTGCCGCCGCATATACCATGTCCGGCAGTACGCCAAGCGGAGTCGAAACTGCCTCCAGGCCTCTGCTGATACTCGTTAATACTCCCATAATCCTATCCTTTCACTACCAGCTCCAGCGTAACCGGCGCAGATACATTGCCGTCACTGTCCATCGCCGTGTAAGTCAGCGTATAAGTGCCCGGTTCATCCGTGCTGTAGTCACCCGAAATCTGAATCTGGCCAAACAGAAAAGAACGCTCATCCTTATCATCGGTAATACTTTCAACCTGATAAGACGCATCAAATCCTTCGCCTGCCTGAATCACTGATTTTGTTTTCTCAGCTTAACTACCGGTGCACCTGATTTTGCTGTTGTTTCTTTTTCTGTTGCTTTCTGTGTTTCCGTTTCCTTATCAGAACTCTCTGTTGCTTTCGTTTCAGAACTTTCTGTTACTTTTGTTTCTTCCACAGATTCCTTCACTTCTTCAGATTTTGTCTGTATTTTTTTCCCAGAAGAACTTTCTGATTCAACATCTTTTTCTTTCTCTGTGTTTTCAGTTTGAAGTTCATATCCTGCAACCAGCATGGTCTTTTGATTTTCACACTGCATATTCAGTTTTTTTCTGATTTCATTATAAGAGGTTGCAGCCATAATCACAGCTGCTGCAGCAATCACAGCCATACCTGCCGTCAGCCATCTCTTTTTTCTCATCTGTCATGCCTCCATCATAAAGAATCTTCTGTATTCATAGTTTCTTCATCATCTTTCACATACTTCTGATAACTTCCGTATTTTCCATAGCCATATCGACCATAACCATATTTCCCGTATCCATACTTTCCATAGCCGTATTTTCCGTAGGAAGCAAATCCTCTGTGACTGCGATTCAGGATATAACCAATCAGTTTATCCTCCAGAATAAATGGTTCCATTCCCTTCTTAACCTGTGGAAGCTCCGCCATATCGTGACGTACCACATAAAGCACACTATCTGTATAGGTTGCCAGAATTGCCGCATCCGAAAACAGGTAAGACGGCGGTGTATCAATGATAATATAATCAAATTCTGCTCTAAGATGTTTCATAAGTTCTTCCATGCGCTTCTCATCCATCAGATTTGATATATTTCCATGCTTTTTTTCCGCCCCCGATTACACTCAATCCTTCTCTCTTTACTAAGATTTCTTCCAGTTTTGCTGTTCCTTTTAAATACTCAGCAAGCCCCTGCTGTTCCTGAAGCCCCAGCATTCCCGCAACCGAAGGTCTTCTGAGATCTGCATCAATAAGAACTGTCTTTTTTTCATGTTGGACAAAAGCCAGTGCCAGATTGACTGCCGTCATACTCTTTCCTTCCTGTGGAAGCGTACTGGAAATCATCAACACTTTCTGATTTTCCTGTTCCATTTGTTTCTCAATTCGAAGCTGTGCTGCCTGAAGGGACTGCTTGAAAGCCCAGTCTACCTTTCTGTTTGTCAGCAACAGATGTTGCTTTTTACTCTTGTCACGCTTTTTAATCTGAATTTCCGGTATCATGCTGATACACGATTTTGAAGTAATTTTCTTCATATCACTTTCACGACGTACCGTTTTAATTACCTGTGCATAAAATGCCGCAATCATCAGACAAAGAATAACTCCTACCGCAATTCCTTCAAATAACTGCTTAACTGCTGAATATGCATTGACCGGAGTATCTGAAGCGGGTGCCTGATCCACAATCTGAAGTTCCATTGTTCCGTTTGAACTCGCCACCCATTCAGGATACATTTTCTCAAAAAGTTCCATCACCATATTTGCATTGTTGTAATTATTTGCTGTAACAGTAACCGCAAACAAATTGGAATTTTCCGTATATGCAGATGTAATACTGTAATTTTCATTGACGTCTTCCGGTTCTACACCTGCAAACAGTCTTTCTTTAAATTCTCCTGTGCTCACAACTGCGGAAATGCTTCCGCTAAGCCTCTGTGCTATAGAAGCATCCACTTCTGCTATTGATGTTTTAGTTACCGCATAGGTAACTTTTGCCTGATACTGTGGTGTGTAAGCCTGATTACCTGCTATAATAAAAGCAGCGATCATTGTCACAACCAGCATAAGGAATTGCGGCCAGTATTTTTTAAAACACCGGATGGCATCATCCAGCATACTTATAAGATCAATGGCATTTTCGTCTTCATGGTATTCCTGCACACTCTCCTGCACTTCCTGCTGTCTCTTATCGTTTTCCTGCATTTTGTCCATCCTTTCCGTAGGCATAGCTGTAATAATAACGTCCATACTTACGATATCCGCTTCCTGCAAGCCGCTCTCCACTTGCCATATTCAACACACCGCCGATTACAGATGCCCCTGCATCCTCCAGAATATCCACCGCATCGTTTATTGCCGTTGCATGAACTTCATCCTGCTTAATGACCATAAATGCAGCCTGTGCATATCCCGCAATAATTTCAGCATCACGCACAATTCCAGTTGGTGCTGTATCCAGGATCACATAATCAAATTTTTCTGAAAGTTCCTGCAGCATCTGTTCAAAACGCTCTGATTCATACAGATTTTCCGGATTTGAAATCGCTTTTTTCTGTAATACACACATAAACTGTCTGTCATCCTGTCCTGCTTTCTGCAAAACCTCATCAAGTGATCTTGTTCCCTTCAGATAATCATAAAGCTGTTTATCCACATCCATATCTATTTCCAGCAGCTTATGGACTGCCGATCTTCTCATATCACAGTCTACAAGAACAACTTTTTTTCCTCTCTGTGCCAGATTCAGTACCATATTTACTGCAACTGTAGATTTACCATCATTCTCTTTCAGACTGGTCACCATGAGAACTTTATACCCTTTTGCATACATCTTTCTCCGCAGTTTGGTAACAATTTTATCAATCGACTCTGAATATTGAGGATCTGTCCTTACGTCTGTAAGCAATATGGATTTCTGATTCTGGTTTTTTCTTATAAACGGAATGCTTCCAAAAACATCCATATCCAACAATTCTTCCGCTTGATCCGCATTATGAATCTTATCCGTAAAGATTGCCATGGCTATAATAATCCCACAGGCAGCTGCAAACATGACTGCTGCCATTTTGAGTGCTGTCATAAGTGCACGCTCTCTGTGAATTTTAATCCCATTTCCCGAAAAACTTCCAATTTTTTTCAGTATATATCCCGTCTGAAAATACCCTGAAAGCTTTGGATAATTATCTATACCGGCTTTCAAAAGACGACACGCACTCTCAGCCGAACTGCTCGTTGCACTCATCACAATGACATTTGTTCCTGTTACGATACTTGCAGATAAATTTCCCTGCATTTTATCTGCATCATCTTCCTTTTTAATCAGTTCTTTCATCATATCGCTGTTTAATGCACTATTACATCTTGATACCGCTGTATCCATCCCTGTCGTATAGAACTTATTTGCTGAATTATCACGTGGAATTACGTAAAGATTCACACTTGCTTTATACGTATTTTGCATATACTGATCCAGGAAAATATAAGAAAGTGTACCTGTCACACAGGTAACTGCAAGGATATATATCAGATATTTTTTCAGACTTCTATAGATATACTTAAAATCAAATGCTTCTGTATTTATATTTGAGTATTTCTCCTGTTTCATCCTTTTCCTCCTACTCAACTACCACAATCAGATTTGCATTGCAGTCGTATCCGGTTTCTTCTGATGTGTATCTGTAATTCACTGTATAAATTCCTTTTTTTCGGTATTCACTTTTGAAGTAATTTCAATGGATGACAGTGGAATAACATCTTTACTGATCTGATTCTGTTCTTCTGAACTGTCACCAGACGTTGTATCTTCTATCTTTTTCTCTCCATCTTCTACAACATGATCCAAATATGTATTCGCATTAAAATCCTGTCCCTTTTTCAAGTATGTCACGTATTGATTCAGCACAAGCTCCGGTCTCTTGTTTCTTTCATCATAGCTGTCTTCATAAATTTCTACACTGATTGGGAGTGATGTTGTAAATCCGACACTGTTCGTTACGTTTAATGTACATTCATAAATTCCCTTTTTGGGTTCTCCCTCTAACAATTCCTTATCTCCGTCGAACGTGACAAATGGAGTAACATCTCCGTCAATACAATCGTTAGCAGTAATGCATGACAATAAATCAATTTCCTGGTTTTCCGGAAAGCGAAGTGCCTGTGTGATGGAAAAATGTACCTGCCGATAATCTGAATAATGAAGCGTTCTTGTAAGCGATGTCATATTACTGGACTTATCGAATGCAACATATGTAATCAGGAAATCATTATCTGAACCTTCCTTTTCTTGATATTATCAATCAAAATACTGTCCGATACATCTCCGTCCTTCTCATCCGTTGCTGTAACACCAGAAATCAGTTCTTTATCATCCGCACCAATACTTGCAGAAAAACTTTCCGCATCGGCACTAATCACCGGCGGATCCACATCTCTTTGCTTTTGCCCATTCGAATAATAGACCCAGCCCCCTGCTAACGCCAAGATACAAACTGCTCCTGCACAGACCTTTGCTTTATTCATAGTATTTTACTCCTTTTCTAAATTGCCTGAAATCCACAAGTGGATTTCCTTTTAAAATCCTGCTTGGATTTTCTGAAGTCCACACCTGAACCTGTTTCCATGGATATCTTCTTTCAAGATATCCCATCAATCTCTCCATAGATGGTGTACGATACTGAAAATCATGTGCATCTGATGCCAGGATGCTGACAATCCCATCATCCATAAACTGCCTTGCCAGATTTCTGCATCTGCTTCCAAACTGCCCAAAAACACTTCCTTTGTTTACCTGAAGCACACAGCCTTGCTGTGCAAGAAAATATGCAAACTCAGGATCTTTCTGTATAAAAGTATATCGTTCCGGGTGTGCCAAGACTACATTATAACGTCTATTTTGCAAATCATCAACATATTTGCAAACTTTTTCGACATTTTCTTCAAAATCAAATTCAATCAACACATATTTCGTTCCATTTAGCGTAAGAAGTTCTCGGCATTCTAACAAATCTCCCGCATTTTCATCCATAAAAATTTCCATACCCGGATAAAGTTTAACCGGTATTTGCCTTATTACCAGTTCTCTCTGAAGTCTTTCGAAGCTTTCTCTATATTCTTCTAGCGTATAATCATAATAATTTCCATGGCTGGTTGCCGCCATATGAAAAACCCCGCTATGAGCTGCCATTTTGCCATTCTCACTGCTGTTTCCAGATCTTCTGCCCCATCATCCAATCCCGGAAGAATGTGCAAATGTAAATCAACCATATCCTTCTCCTTTCACTGCCGTGCATTTTTCTTTTGAAAAAAATCCTTTTCAAGAACATTCCGCCCATACAGGCTCCCAACGTATTACACAACACATCTGTCCCCTGGGCAATCCCTGTTCCTGCTGCAAACTGCCAGCTTTCTATCCCCAAGCGACAATAGAAAAGCAAGCCATATCACATGACAGCCTGTAAGTTCCCCAGCATAAGTCCCAGTGGAAAATACAGAAAAATATTCATGATCATTTCTCTGTAAAATTCGCCCGAATATTCTGCCATCACCATAAAACAATGTTCATTGGATGACTCTCTTCCAATCACTGTGAATCTAAGGATTATTAAAGTGCCACCACAGCCCCCGCTGTATTCATTACTTTCCATATATCCTGTCTTATATATTTGGCCAGAATCCTCCAGATTATCAGTGATCCCAGCATTGCCATACCTACGCTTCCATAGCTCCATGCATAAACATTTAACATTTTCAATCCCCTGTTCACGCTTTCTCTTTGTTGTTTAAGATTATACTATCCGGTGTATATTTCTACAAGGAATCTTTTTCGTCTTTTTTTCTCTTCATTGTCTCCTCTACCTTTTCCGGAACTTCTATTAATCCAAATCTCCATAAAATCGGATATATATAGGAAATACCTCTTATGTCCCCAAGTTCCTTGGGTTTGTTCACCGTTCCTGTAAACTTCCTGCTTTTTTTCAAATGCCAGCACAATACTGCTCCACGCCAGACTTTTGCTCTTTTCCCTTCGATCGATCAACAACTCTTTATTCCATTCTCCGTTTTTCCCGATTTTCAGTTTATAGTAAAATGGCAGACCTGTCATGGTTTTAAATGGATATTCCTGAAACGCAACAATGGTCTGCCATAAGTTTTCTTCTGTTTTTTCTTCTGCTAATTTTTTTGATTCTTTCCTGTCGGATACGGTATATTCTGCAATCTTTTTCCCACATCTTTCGTTCTTCTTCATTATAAGTACATTTTTTTGTATGATATCCCTTCTGTCATCTTACCTTCTCCTTTTACGATTCCTCACAAAAATACTGTTATTTATATTTTTACTTCTCTTTTGCACTTTTCTTCCGATACTTATAAAGAGCTACGATTTCTCGCAGCTCTATTATATATCATCTTAAAATTTAAACGTATCTTTCAGTCCCAACCATTTCTGGTCTTTATCACTCAGGTTCAGCGGTGTACCGTCTGCCAGCCTATAACCTTCTGCCGATGCACTGCCTTTGTATTCGCCCTTCAGCTCCGGCCACTCAATGCCGATTTCCGGGTCGTTCCAAGCCATGCCGCCCTCATCATTCGGATGCCAGAAGTCGTTGACTTTGTAGCAGAATTCTGCCTCATCGCTCAGCACCAGAAATCCATGTGCAAATCCCTCCGGAATGAGGAACTGCTTTTTATTTTCCGCAGATAAAACCACGCCGAACCATTTTCCATAAGTCCTGGAATCGGAACGCAGATCCACGGCAACGTCAAATACCGTTCCGCGTACCGCACGGACAAGCTTGCACTGCGGATACTGCTTTTGGAAATGCAGGCCTCTCAATACTCCTTTTGTGGACATAGACTGGTTATCCTGTACGAAATGAATATCAATGCCTGCCTCTTTCATATCTCTTTCGTTGTAGGTTTCCATGAAATAACCACGCTCGTCACCATGAACGGCCGGTTCTACAATACAAAGGCCTTCGATGCCGCCTACATTTTTCTCAACTTTGATCTGTCCCATTTTTTATCTCCTTCTGCAACTGTTCAGTATCTTTTTATCTTAGTCGGTGAAGACTCCCACTTTTTATTTTTTGTACTTATGATGTTGGGGGCAAAAGCCCCCAACTATGATACCTACGCTTTGATTTCCTTCAGATAACGGCTCAGCGCATCCTGCCAGGTCGGAAGCGGCGTAAAGCCCGCCTCCACCAGCTTGCGCTTATCCAGTCGGCTGTTAAACGGTCTTGCCGCTTTGCTTAAGCCATATTCTGCTGTGGTCACCGGCACAACCCTGGTCGTATAACCTGCCTGACGGTAGATTTCTTTTGTAAAATCATACCAGCTGATGTAGCCGCCCTCGTTGGTCACATGATAATAACCGTATTTGTCGGTTTCGATCATATCTACCAGCAGGCGCGCCAGATCATAAGTGTAAGTTGGTGTACCGATCTGATCATTGACCACACGAACCGTGTCATGTGTCTTGCCGACATTCAACATCGTCTTAATAAAGTTCTTGCCATTCTTGCCAAATACCCATGCGATACGTACGATAAAATATTTGTCCAGTGTCTGGCTTACTGCCAGTTCCCCTTCCAGCTTCGTCTGTCCATAGACATTCATCGGCTTATAATCCTTGCAGTCCGGTTTCCATGGCTCTGTGCCCTGACCGTCAAATACATAATCGGTACTGATATAGACCATCTTGCAGTCCAGCTTCTTGCAGACATTCGCAATGTTCTGTGTGCCGTCCGCATTGATCGCACGGACCTTTGCAACCTTGTCATCATCTTCCGCCATATCAACCGCAGTCCATGCCGCACAGTGGATCACCGCATCCGGTTTTACGCTCTCAATGACACGCTTTACTGCTTCTTTATCTGTGATATCCAGTGAAAGATAAGGTGCTTTTGTCACCTCAGAACCATCTTCCACACCGCTGTACTGCTCCTGAATATCAGAACCGACACCCTCATGCCCTCTCTTGATCAGTTCGTTCATCACATCATGTCCAAGCTGTCCGCCGACACCTGTTACAAAAAATTTCATGCTGTTTCCTCCACTAATTATGCTCATGAGCGACTGGCTCACAAGTTACTTCTTTTAAGTATCATAACTCATAGCATTTACTAAGTCAAACCGAAAAGCTGAAATCATTCCCTGACTGCACCGGAGAGTCATGTAAAATCAATATTCTCCAAGATCAAACAATTCCTCAAAGGTTATTTTCAAATTCGGGAACATCACCAGTTGTAACTCCTCTTTATTCTGTGCAGTAACTGTTTATAAAGATACGGATATCCTGTTCCATCCTCTTCGAAGTCAAAAGATAGATTTCTACGGACTTTTTTCTCCAATCAACGATCCAGTATTCAGAAACTCCGACTTTGCAGTAAATATTCATTTTTTCGTGCCTGTCGTATTTCTCTGTAGCATTGGATAAGACCTCCATCACAAAACGCGGAATACCTGTAAAAGAAATGTTCTTACGGTCTCTCAGGTTACAGATGATTGATACGTCAGGAATGATTACTTTATCATCATTTTCACGCCATTCATACTGAACACCATCACCAAAGACACGACATAAGCTGTCTTTGATTTGGCTGCCGATCTTGATAACAAAGTTATTGATAACCATAGAATGTTCCAGGTAAGTTTTACTTAAATCTTCAATTGGTAGTGCATTACTCATATTGCCGCACCTCCTTGATATATAGTATTGTTTACGTTCTCTGAAGTCTTTCACCGCTGCTGCGTCTTCTTTGCAGGTCATACCGCACCTGATGTCACTCTGATATCACTCTACCGTCACGCTCTTCGCCAGATTTCTCGGTTTATCCACATCCAGTCCTTTTGCCACGCTGACATAATATCCGATCAGCTGCAGCGGAACCACGGCCAGGCTTCCGACAAAATGCTCATCTACTTTTGGTACATAAACGGTAAAGTTCACCTGATCTTCGATTTCGTATTTTCCATAGGTAGTCAGTCCCATCAGGTAAGCTCCGCGGCTCTTACATTCGAGCATATTGCTGATGGTTTTCTCATAGAGTTCGCTCTGTGTGAGGACTCCGATCACCAGGGTACCCTGTTCGATCAGGCTGATGGTTCCATGCTTCAGTTCTCCTGCCGCGTAGGCTTCGGAATGGATATAGGAAATTTCTTTGAGTTTTAAACTTCCTTCCAGGCAGACTGCATAATCAATGCCGCGACCCACGAAGAATACATCATGTGCGTTTGCATATTTGGAGGCAAACCACTGGATCCGTTCTTTATCTTCCAGGACTTTCTGCATTTTATCCGGGATGGTAAGCATCTCAGAAATGTAATAGCTGTACTGTTCTTCTGAAATCTTTCCTCTGACTTTTTGCGAACTGCACTGCCAGGCAGTACATTGCGGCTAACTGTGCACTGTAGGCTTTCGTTGTCGCAACTGAGATTTCCGGTCCAGCAAGTGTGTAGAATACTTTATCCGCTTCGCGGGCAATGCTGCTTCCAACTACATTTACAATCGCCATCGTCGTAATATTCTTTTCTTTTGCCATTCTAAGAGCCGCCAGTGTATCTGCTGTTTCACCTGACTGGCTTACTACGATGACAAGCGCTTTCTGATTTAATGGCATTTTTCGATAACGGAATTCCGATGCCAGTTCTACCCGCACCGGAATATCTGCCAGTTCTTCCAGCACATACTGTGCTGCCATACCCACATGCCATGCCGATCCGCAGGCAACAATATAGATCTGATCAAAATTCTGAATCTCTTCGTCCGTGATTTCTACTGTTGAAAGGTCAATTTTATCCTCTTTGATGACCGAATTGAGCGTATCCTGGATTGCTTTTGGCTGCTCATGAATCTCTTTAATCATAAAATGTTCAAATCCTGCTTTTTCTGCTGCTTCCGCATCCCACTTGATCTCAGTTGTTTGTTTTTCAATCTCATCGCCATCAAGATTGTAAAAATGTGCTTCGCCCGGTGTCAGTCTGGCAAACTCCAGATTTCCAATATAATAAACCTGTCTGGTGTATTTCAGGATTGCCGGTACATCAGATGCCACATAAGTCTCTCCATCTGTAATACCAATGATCATCGGGCTGTCTTTTCTGGCAACCCAGATCTCTCCCGGATAATCCCTGAACATCAGCTCAAGTGCATAAGAACCACGTACACGAACCATAGTCTTGGCAATCGCATCGATTGGTCCTAAGTTATATTTCTTATAATAGTAGTCAACCAGTTTGATCACTACTTCTGTATCTGTATCACTGTAGAATGTATAACCATGTTTTAATAACTTTTCCTTCAGCTCCGTATAATTCTCAATAATGCCATTATGCACACCAACCACTTCGGATTCTACCATACCTGAGCCAGAACCGCTGCAGTTTCCGGATACATGCGGATGTGCATTTGTCTGACTTGGCTCCCCATGCGTTGCCCAGCGAGTATGACTGATACCGCAAGTACCTTTTAAGGTATGACCATCGTCCGTTTTCTCCGCCAGATTGCTCAAGCGTCCCTTTGCCTTCACAACCTGTGCCAGATTCTCTCCGTCTCGAACAGCCAATCCCGCTGAATCATATCCCCGGTACTCCAGTTTTGACAAACCATCCAATAAAATCGGTGCTGCCTGATGTTCTCCTGTAAAACCAACAATTCCACACATAATGTATTCCTCCACTTTTTCTGAATAAAATGATTTGAAATTTGCTCTTATCAAAAATCAAACACTTCAGACAATCCTTATGTTTCTCTTTTTCCATAATAACTCAAAAAATTTTTAAAAAATCTCCCTCTACCTGTAGAGATCCTCCAGCGTTACCAGCCGGACTTCATCCAGTGTAATATTGCAGAAGGTTCGTCTCCCTCCGGATCTGACTGATATGCATATTCGCTGTACATACGGTTATCCATACAAAATTCATACAGATGCTCATCTATAAAATTAAATGATTCCAGGATAATCTGGCACAATTGATTTAATGTACTGTTACCGCAGATTTCGATATTTCGGTAAACATCACGTCCTCTGCCTGCAGGATATATCTTCATCGTATACTGGTTACTCATCATTCCCCTCAAAGTCTGGAAATATTATATTGGTGAACTACCCATTGTCTAAAGCCAATGGGCTTCCTGCTTCGCAGACCTCGTAACCTACTATCTCCACAGGCGTTCATTCGGGCAGTCCCTGCCCTATATTGTTATTTTTATGCTATTTGTCTTAATCCTTCTTCCAGTATATTTTTTGCTGCGTTGATATCCCTGTCATGATTTGTTCCACAGACAGGACATATTCAAATGTTTCAAATTTCATTTTTTATATTCACCTATATTCATCCAAAAATTTGATACATATTTTTTTCACTTTAACCGCTCAACTTTGTCTTCCACACTCTCACTATTATTATTGAGCTTAAAGTACTGAATCATCTTTGCCGTAAACTCCTGATATGCTGTTTCCTTTCTATATTCCTTTGTAAATACCTCACATACTTTGCTCAACATAATAATCACCTCTATCAATATCCATAAACTGCTGTAATCAAATTTCTTTTTTCGCATTACTTTAAAAAATAATATTATATAAGCTAAAGAAGCTGCAGCCATAATAACTGAAGTTATTAAACAATATCTGCTTGCATTTATAACCGCGCACATACCATATATAATTGTTGCCAAAATTGTCAACCAAATCCATTTACGAGATAAACCAGAATCTAGTTCCTGTTTATTTTCATCTGTCGTAAAAAACTTATATGCCATACATATTACCATTGAAATAAAAGTAGAAAACGTATTACTGTTAAATATTTCTATATAATCTATAATATGTATTTCATTACCAGACTGATACAATTTAGCTAACGAAAAAGCATACACGACAACCAAAACAATATCGGTATTATCGTTAGCCAGTCTGCTTTTTTTTCTTTGTTTTCATTTTCTTTTTTCCTTTTAATTATTTCAGATATTCTATAAGTATAGCACATTTTAAATGAAAAGCAATCACTAACTATGTTTTTGGGTGAAATATTTATTATTCTAATGTTATATTTTGTTTCAAGCATTCAAAGATTTAACTATAATTACCTTCTAATATGTACGATTTTTTATTTAAAACAAGTGCTCCTGATATTTCCCATCCATAACATCCTTCAGATACTGCCCATACTGATTCTTTTTCATGACCTCATAGACTTCCATCAGCTCTTCTTTGCTGATCCAGCCATTCAGATATGCGATTTCCTCCAAGCAGGCGATCTTTCGGTGCTGATGCTGTTCCACTGTCTTCACAAAATTTGTCGCATCCACAAGACTCTCATGTGTACCTGTATCCAGCCAGGTAAATCCCTGTCCTAGCAGCTCTACATTCAGAGTACCATCTTCCAGATAGATACGGTTCAAATCGGTAATTTCTAATTCACCACGGGCAGACGGTTTCAGATTTTTTGCGAATTCAACAACTCGATTGTCATAGAAATACAGACCAGTCACACAATAATTGCTCTTTGGATGTTCTGGCTTCTCCTCAATAGAAACTGCCTTACCATCATGATCGAACTCTACGATTCCGAAACGCTCCGGATCATCTACATAGTAACCGAAAACAGTGGCTCACTTGCCATTCTGTGCATTTTCCACTGCTGCTTTCAAACGCTTATTTAAGCCATGTCCTGTAAAAATATTGTCGCCAAGTACCATGGCAACACAATCATCACCAATAAAATCCTCGCCAATGATAAATGCCTGAGCCAATCCATCCGGAGACGGCTGCACTGCCTAAGTAAGGTTTACGCCAAACTGATGACCGTCACCAAGAAGGCTTTCAAATCTCGGTATATCCTGTGGTGTAGAAATAATGAGAATATCACGTATTCCCGCATTCATCAAAACTGACATCGGATAATAAATCATTGGCTTATCAAAAATCGGCAAAAGCTGCTTGCTTGTTACCTTCGTTAATGGATACAAACGTGTACCGGAACCTCCGGCAAGAATGATGCCTTTCATATCTTACCTCGCTTTTTGTCAACTTTTATTCTTTTGTTTTTTAATCTTCCTTCTGACTATATGACATATGTTTTTTAATAAATCTTATTATAATGTCTCCATATTTTTCAGGATCTGCCTGATAATTTTCCGCATGATCTGCACCATTTACAATATATATTTCTTTTTCGCTTCTACAGCTATCATACAGCTTATATGCCATAGAAAGCGGTGCTTTAGTATCTTCATTACCATGAATAATTAAAACTGGAATATCTGTTTGAGACAGTGCTTTGCATGCATCCGCTTGCTCTAAATCGAAATCTCCCCAAATTCTTGTCCCTGCCTCCAGGAAAAATTCAAATATACTACTTGGAATAAACTTAGGAAGATGAGCTTTACAGTTTTCTCTTATCATTTCCTTTGCTGTAGTAAACCCACAATCATCAATGATTCCATAAACTGAATCTGGCAACCCTAAATTACTACTCATCATCACAGTTGCACCACCCATGGACACACCCATTAAAAATATTGGCGTTTGCCTTCCCCAATGCTCCATAACCCAGTTGACCCAATCACGACAATCATATTTTTCTAAAACACCTAATGTTGAAAAATTACCGCCGCTTTCACCATGTGCACGTGAAGTAGTAATAAGAAGATTCAATTCATCTTTTTCGTAATTTCGTATATCGGTATGGCATCGACAAAGCTACTGCTCCAAAACCCACGAAAAAAAAGAATTACAGGTGCATTCTTTTCTCTATCATAATAACTTCCAGACAATTTAATTCCATCTATAGAAGAAGCAAAAGAAACTATCTCATCAGCTTTTTCTCTATTTCATTTGCTTCTATAAATAATCTATCTTTGCCTCCTCCTTCTCCATTTGCTCCACCCGTGTCGTTGTTCTTCGCATACATGCTTTTTGAAATACAATCCAACTTACTATAATAAGCATTAAAAATAATCTTACAATCAGTCTTGTAAATGATCTTTTTTTAACTCAATTTTTCTCTTTTCCGTATAATATTCTCCTTTTCTGATTATTCCGGGGGCTCTTTGGTTCTTCCGCAATTATCCGTTATTATTGTTATATCCCATGTACCTCAACTTTGCTTCAAGCAACTGCCTGCCACATCTTCCATACATTGTACGTTTTATCATTTTTAATCTGCTATTTGTTCCTTCCACAAATCCATTACTGTAATCATATGCTACAGCATTTTCAACTGCATCTATATCTCTTTTTAATCCTTCAGCAAAACCTATTAAGGGTTTAAGAAGATTTTTACTATATTTTTCAACAAATAAATAGAGCATTGGCACATTATGATTTTTAAAAATATTTCTAAACTCTTTTATGCAGCATTGAAGTTCCCAAATATTTGGATACTTTTCATAAATATATTTCTTATGATTATCTGAAAGTTCAGTATTCATCCACATGTACCTAAACACACCTTCTCGTGTAATATAGTCTTTCTCTTTTCCCTTACTGCCGGTTTTGTATTTTAAACACTCCGTCATTGTTCTGATATATGGCTGTGGCTCAAAACATTTATTTTCTTTTTGCTCTATTTTGCACAAATAATCAAAAGCATTGCTTTTGGATCCAGAATATCCTTTTTCGTATACTGCTTTTACAGTTTTGCTTTTACTCCATCCTTCTTTAAGACAATCTATAATAAAATCATGAAATGGATCCAGTTTGCTTTGACGAATTCCATACATACTTAATTCTTTTGGATCACCTTTACGATATTTTGCAATTGTGTTGCGACCTATTCCCATACGTTTGGCAATTTCACGGTAACTACAGCCTTCTTTTAAAAAATTTTGTATTTAGCAGATCATTTGATAACGTTTTTCTGAAAAAGCAGCATAATTATCCACATCAGATGCGATTTTTTTTACAACGTTCTTCTGCATCGATAAATGTATCCTTGTGTGGGATACTTATTGTTGTAGGAATTTCTTGATTCAAAGCTTTTTTTATTGTTTCCAGCAGATTCTGATGTAAATGAAATCGATCTGCCACCTGCATTGCATCGGGTAATTCTTCTGATATTATTTTCGCATATGCACTTGCCCTATCTCTTGTAACCACTTTAACATTTTTATTATTCTTAAGCCATTTCCGCAATGTATCCCCATTTCTTCCATCCAACAATGTTATAGGTTCGTGCGTTTTTTCATTTACTATGATAGTCCCATATGTATGGTGCTTTTTATATGCAAAATCATCCACACCTATTACATCACCAACTTCCGGTTTGGGAAGAGATTCATATCTTTTTAAAAGTAATCGTATTACGGTATCACCACTAGTTTTTATCCCTAATGTGTGGCAGACACGGGCACAGCCTTCACAACTGGTTTCAAGAGCCAATGTACAAATAAAATCAGCACATCTTTCTGTCATACGACTATAATTATTAAGAAATCCGTCAAAAGTTTCAGCAATAGAAACAACCTCACATTCGTCATTCAAACATGCATACTCATGTGAACAAATTTCAAGTTGGACACTTTTTTCCTAAAATAGGTAAATCCTGTACTTTACAGTATATGTTCCATGATATTTTTGTGTTATGTGATTACACTTTGGACATTTACAGCTGCTTGAAGTTGATTTCATCTGAATAATAATTTTATCACTTTGCTGGTCAATATCTGTTATCATCAGATCCTTTTCCGGGTAAAATTTATCTAAGCATAATGTATTATTAGACTTTGCCATAAATAATTCTCCTCATACATCCTAATACAAACATTATACTATATATCTGATCATGCTAAAAAGAACCAAAACGGATAATTGCGGAAGAGCCTGCCGCACCGTAATATTCAAGCCAACGGTTTTTGACTATTTTTGAATTCTGTCACCTTCGTCATTTTGACGGTGGATAACAGTCATGAATACCTGAAAATAAAAAGCCTGGATTTCAGATATTTATGACTGTTATCCACAATCTGAAAAAGTTTTGGAATCAGGGTATATAGAAACTCACAGAAAACTTTCAGGATGTGAATAACTTTAAATTTTATATCGCACAGGATAACCTGACATGGACGAAAATGATTTTATTTTCTATGTTTTGCACAAATCATAAGGAGAATCCAGGATCAGGAACTTCTTCTATGGGATGTCTGGCAACGATTTCCAGACCCTGCATCAACATTCGATACTGGTCTGTGCTGATCTCCAGCGCTTCCTCCTGTGTACAGAGGCCATCGGAAGTTCCCATTTTCAATCCGCTTGTACAGAAGGAGAAATCCATCTCCTTCCCAGATAAGTCCTTTTATGCGGTCCGTGCGTTTGCCACAAAATAAGAATAATGTATTCTTATCGTAAGGATCCAGCTGGAACTGAAAACGTATAATCCTGGCTAAGCCATCAATTCCTCTGTGCAGATCTGTAAATCCGGTCGCCAGATACACTTTTTGAACCCAGAGCCATCATTGAGCATTGCGAATCACTCCCAAAAGTGTTTTTTTTAGAAATGAGGCAGACGCCTGTTCCGTGATTTCCAAAGTAAGGTGGTTTCTACATCTGATCACAGCAGCAATTTTATGCCCCGATGTCATATTTACCGGATGGATTGCAGGAGAAGGAACTTCTACAAATGTTTGTGTCTGCTCCGCAGTTTCCAGGTAAGCCTCACGGACTTTTCGGAGCCTCCAATAATAACTCGCTTTTGTAATGTCGTGGAGCTGACACCATTCATCGATTTTCATTCCTTGCGGACGGTTTTGGCAGTCTCTGATCAGATCAGCCCATTCACTCAAACGGGTTTGCTGTGCAACTAAACTTGTGTGAGATTTCATGACTCACCTCCTGTGATAAAGTCTAAAAAGTTGAGTACTAAACTATTTGGACTTTGTAGTGATGAGTCTATTATCTCACATTGAATGATTTTGAACAGGTACTTGCTATTTTGCGTTTACACCTTATCCAGCCTTATCCTGTGATACTTTTCCATAATCCATTTTGGAATCAATGCAGCTACCAGTGGTTTCAACACCCATATTCTCTTGTAGAATGGAACATTTAGTACTCTATATCCATACCAAAAGCCGCCATCGTATGAATTGCTACTTTAACACTTCTTTTATATAAATCATCTCTGCTTTCATGATAACGATATAAAACTTCCTGTATATTATAGCCTTTATACCCTGCTTCAAAAAATCGAATCCATAAATCCAGGTCTTCTGCTCTCATATTTTTATGACCAACTCTATATCCGCCCAACGCATCATATACTTTTTCCGCATCATTATTGTTGGATGAGCAAATGGTGTATCCCTGATTAAGATATCCCTGGTTGGATATTCCTTTACTTTTCTTATACCATATTCTCCCTGTTCATCAAAAATAATTCTATTACACCCAACGAGATCGACCTGTTCATGCCTTTCAAGAAAATCCACTTCTACCTCCAACCTCTGAGGCAGACTTTCATCATCGGCATCCATTCTTGCTATATACTTTCCTTTTGCATATTTCAAACACCTGTTTAAAAGATACAGCAAGTTTTTTATTACTTTTGTTCGAAATCACCTTAATCCTGGAATCTGTCTTTTGATACTCATTCAAGATATTTAATGTCCCATCACTTGATCCATCATTACATATAATGAATTCCCAGTTTTCGTAAGTCTGATTTAAAATTGAATCTATACATCTTTTAATTGTTTTTTCAGCATTATATACCCCCATTATAATGCTGACTAATGGTTTTTCCAATTTTTCTTCTCCATAATCATTGTAAAGAATATTTTATTTTCTATCTTTTTCTTAGTAATCTCTTTATCGGTTTTTTCACCAATTCCTTTTCATATTTATTCATTCCAAAACTGAACATACATACAGCATAAACTGTTACATATATAATGCCAACAATTAAAAATGAGCCAATATTATTTACTATTATATATTTTTTGCATATATATGCAATTACAATGCTTATCCCTACTGCTGGTATTAGTTCAAATATATTTTTCAAAAATATATTATATTTAACTTAATTTTTGCCTGATAATACCAATTCATTAATATAATATTTCCAATGGTCATTGTAATCATTGTTCCCAATGCAGCGCCTACTTCTCCATAACTTTTTGCCAGCGGAATGCTAATTATAACATTAAAAATAGCAATCAGAAAATAAACGATTGAACGAAATTTATGCATATTTTTTGCTCTTTGAATTTCAATTCCCAAATTTTGAATCAAAGGAACCGTGACTGGTGCTATTAAAATCAATGCAACTATATATGCCGTTCTATAGTTTTTTCCAGCCCAAATCTCAATAAAATATCTTCCAACAACACAAAAAAGCCTCCAAATATCAATGCTAAAATAATAAATTGATTCGACCTACACGCGTAAATAATTCTGTTAAATCCTTATTATTATTTTCATCTTTTGCTACAATAGCATTAACTCTTGGAATAAAAACAGATGATACTGAAGTAGAAAGATTCATATACATTGTATTGATCTGCCCACCTACTGCATAAATTGCTACTGCTGTTGTACCACTAAACATCCCTAGTACAAATTTATCAACACTCCAATTAATTTGATCTACGATCATATTAAGAAATAAGTATGAAGAAAAAATTCCAATTTCTTTTAATAATCCAAAACTCATATGCCTAAAAAGAAATTTTCATATTTATCTTTTTCAAACAATACCAATAATTTATAATTAATTTTCCAAAAGTCAAAATTGTAGAAGCTACAACCAATGCAATGGATTTATATCCCATTAACAGCAACGGTAATGTTATAAGCGGATTTAAAACAACTGTTAATAATGATAAAATTCTCTGAAAAAAATAACATTCATGTGCAGTCACATAAGAATCAAATACACTCGATGGAAAAGAAACAGCTAAATTAATAACCATTAAAATCATTAAAATTCTTGCTGTTTGCACTTCTTGTATTGTCAGGCTTTGTGAAAATAAATTTTCTACATTTCCAACCAGTATACTGCCTGCAAGCAATGTTATCACCGCAATCACAGAAAATACTGTAATGAACATACCATTTAAATTAGATATTCCATCTGTGTCATTTTTAATTTTAAGTCTTGAATAAAAACGAATATAGGCACTTCCGAATCCAAAACTCAATAATCCTAAATAGCTTACTACAGAATAGACTAGCTGATATAATCCATATTCGCTCTGTCCTAATAGTCGTAACATTACAGGTGTATATACAATAGCGATTATATTTTGAATTGCCATTGTCACATACGATAATATTACACCTATTTTTAATTGATTTTCATTGATGCCTTCTTTCTATTTTTTACTTTTTCCTACGATAAACGGAAAGAATTTATTAATTATATAAGCACATGGCACAATCATCATACAAACCATTATTGTTTCTATTCCAAAATATCCCATACGCTTTATATAAGTTAATTTTTGATAATCTACTATATATTTAAATATTTTTCCACATATTGGCATAATAATATTTTGATGCAACACATAAAAAATCAAAGAATTTTTTCCGATATATGCAAGTAGCTTCCCTTTTATATATATTTTTTTAAAAATTAGTATCCACACTACTGCTCCTGATAACGCTGCAATATAAAATAAAATAAAATTGCCATAACAATTCCAATATAAATCTGTAGAATGACCTGATATTTTAAAATTCAGAAAGGTAGCAAACAAATGTATACTTGTCAAAATTATAATATGTATATACCCCCCGTCTTGTCTTTTATTATTATATTTTTCATATAATAACCTAAATATATAAATATAAAACATGTGAATAAAATTTCAATATACCAAGGCAATGGTTTATTAACAAATATCTGATACCATATTCCTATACATACTATACTTGCAATACAAATATATTTTATTCTCTTTATTTTAATTTTTTTCAATATAGTACATTACATTTTGCATTAAAAACAAACACGTTAAAAACCATAATCCACTTTCATACACTGTACCTCTACTCTGTAAAAAATAAACCAACCACTCTATTTCTTATATCTATATATGTTATAGAACTTCCAAGCATAGTACTATATATCATTCCAAACATAATTTCTATTATTCGAAATACTATATATGGAACTAATAATGTAATTACCTTATTTTTCAAAAATTTTGTATATTTAACTTCTTTTATACTAAAAACCATGCCAGATATAATAAAAATAATGGTATATGGAACGAATATATCCATGTAAAAATTTCCTTATTCATTTTAGAAATATCTGTATGACCTAAGATAACAAGAATAATAGCCCAACCTCTTACAGCATCTAACCACACTATTCTTTTTTTCTTCATCTGCTGCACCTCAAATTTGTTTTTTAACAATTAAGTAAATTATACAATTTCTTTTTTCACTCTTAAAATAACAGGATCTTTTACATACTTCCACGCAATGTTATTAAAACTTTCCTTTTTCTTATCTATTTCGCTCATAAATTTTTCTCTTTTTTTATTTTCAAATGCACTTTTATATATTGATTCATTATATTTTATTGCCTCTTCTATATTTATTTCTTTTATCTTTAAATTTCTTTTTATTTTTCCAAAAATTTTTTTCCTTTTTCACTATTAATTAAAATCAGCGATGTACCTTTCTCATTATACATTTCCGAACATACCTTTTCGACTCCCCAAAAATCTCCCAATGTTATATCACTTTTTCTAAAATTCCCCTTACTATGACATTGATAACATGATGGGCGAAGACACAAGTTATTCAAAAATACTTTCATATACAAATTTTCACTCGCTCTTTGTGTATACTTTTCTCTTTGATCAATTGTAAAGCTATATGATTCCCATCCTGTTCTTTTATCACGAAATAAAATTTTTGCATTTTTTCAATATTAAATTGTTTCAAATATTGTTTCCATATTTTAGGTGATGGAACTCCATGGCATATAATATCCTGACAAATTAAATTATCATATTCTTTGCCTAAAAATGCAATTAACCCATCAACCTGACATGGTGTCCCACTAAAATAAACAATCTTTCCTCTGTTCAATTTTTCTTTTACTTCCAAATATATACTTCCCATTTGGCTCTGCACATATTTAGAACCTTGCAATTTACCTAATTCATGTATTCTTTCTACTCCTATATGTCTCACCATATATTCTTCATCAAAAGCAGCACCATATACTATTCCACCATTTTCTAATACATATTCTGCTAAAAGCGTAAATACACCACCAGATGCACTTCTTTTTTTTGAACTGTAGAATTTTTGTTTATAGCTGCATATCCTTCAATATCCCTATAATTTCTTTTACTTTTTTTACTGGACAATGTTTTTCACACATGCCACATTCTATGCACTCATTTTTATCAACCAAAGGGTACCAAAATCCCTCATTATCGATTTGCATAGATATACATCTTTTAGGGCAAATGCTAACACATGCATAACACCCTGAACACTCTTTTTTTATTACTTATTTCAATTATAATCAAACACCTTCTTCTATTTTCTTTCACTTTCACATACTGTCTCTAAAATTTTCTTTGCCTTTAAAACCTCTTCACAATATTGGGGCATTGTTCTATTTAAATATTCTCTTATTTCATTTTTCTTTCCCCATAACTTTTCAAAAGCTCTTTTCAATGCAAATGTATCTTTCATACTCTGCACAGCTATAACATACTCTTCTTCCGTACCAAAAATGTCTCTTGCAATTCCTCTGGCTTTCACAGAATACCCTACAACAAGTGTTGGAACGCAACTAGAATACGCTGCAATTGTAGCATGTGTTCTTGCACCAACAAAAAGCAACACTGAGCAATAATACTTTTCAATTCTTCAGCTGATCTATCCTGTATAAGAACAATTCTGTTTGTTTCTTTATATTTTTTATACAATTCTGTTAATGGTATTCTATCATCTGTATCATTCCATACTACATGCGGAATCAACGCAATCGTGCAATCCGTTTCACTCAAAATAAATTCTATTAACTTTTCATAATTTTCTAAAACCCTCTGACCGTTTTCACCATATTTTTTTGAATCATTGGGCTTATATTAATTCCTATTGTTTTTCCTTTAATCAACATTTCAGGTAACTCCACTTTTACTGAACTTAACTGAAATGCCACATCTGGGATCAATACTACATTTTTGTTAATTCCTTTTCTTAATAACATTTGATATGTAATAGATTCTCTTGCTGTAATCAAATCATATTGTTTTAAACTATTAATTGTTCTCTTATCAAGATCTTTTCCTCAATAGAGCAACTCCATAAAACCGACTTTCCACCATTTTTTAACACATTATCATTTAAAAAATCATAAATATGATTAGAATATGTTCCATAACAATAATGATCCCCACCTACTGATAAATATATTGTTTCTTTTTCTATATTTTGTAAAAAAGGTTGATAAACATACTTATATCTCAACATAGAGTTTCTAAATATCCGTGAATACACTGCATAAAAATATCTTCTGAAACTATTTTTCTTTATTTTTTTTGCATACTGTCTTAAACATTGTTCGTTTATGCCATATTTCTTATCTTGTTCCGGAGAATTACTATAAACCACACATTGTTGTTGTAAAACTTTCATTGTAGAACGGATTATAGCCTCACATCCATGATTTCCACTCCCACTATGACCATACATAATAATATCTTTCATTAAATCGTCCCTTTAATTTTTATTATTCAAATAAATATCTTCTAATCTTTTGGTAATTGTTTGAATATTATATCCTTTCTTTTTGATTTCTTCCGTTGTATCTCTTTTCACATACCCATTTTCGTACTTCAGTATCTCTCTTGCCCAAACTTCCGGTGATTTTTTTTAACGAAATATAGTGTAACAATTCTGTTACCTTTGCTTCTTTGGAACTACGTCCGAAGCAAAAGTCTGAACTCCTGCAGCCTGTGCCTCTATATATACAATGCCAAGTCCTTCCCATCTTGATGGCAATACAAACACATCAAACATCTGCATAATTTGTGCCACATCTTCACGAATCCCCAATAATCTAAGCGAATCCATAACTTTTAGTTTCTTAAACTTCTCCAAAACTATCTCTTTCATTCCACCTTCATCGCCGACACACACTAAAACAGCTGTTTTATTTTTCTTTCTTATTTCAGAAAATATCTCTGCCAAGAATTCATAATTTTTCTGATAAGCAAACCTTCCTACACACCCTACTACAAACTTATTTTCTAATCCAAACTCTTTTCGATATTTTTCTCCACTTCTTGTTCATACTTAAAATTATCTACTTCAATCGCATTATGAATATATATAACTTTTCCCTTCTCTGTCACAGAATCACCATGTATCCATCTTGCAGCTTGTTCAGAACATGCTAATCTTATAATATCTTTTATTTTTCAGCCAATTTCTATTATATCGATGTAAAATTTCAGATTTTAAATGTCTCAACTTCATATCTTGATGACTATGAATTATAACCTTTGTTTTTCCATATTTATAGGCGTATTTTGCTATATCTATATTAGCAACTGCTAGACAATTGCAATGAACATAATTATACTCTCCTGATTTCATTAAACTTTTTAACTTTTTTCTATACTGAATATAATCTTCCCTTCTAGTTGGAATTTTTATGATTTTCCCCCTAATAATTCGATTTCATCTGCATAATATATTCCATGACAATCATCTAAAAAAAATCAAACTGTATTTTTTCTCTATTTATATTTCGATATATATTCATAATAAGCATCTCAATGCCGCCTAAATTAGATGTAAATCCTACTTGTAATACTTTAATCATTTTTCTCCTCTGCACTCATGTTTAAATAAATTTGCTCTAATTCCTTTGCTGTAGAAATTATATCGTATCCTGATTTAATGATTTTCATTTGCATATTATCTCTGCTTTCTTTCACCGATACATGTTTTACAACAAATTCGCTCCACACCTCCGTTCCTTCATCAATTGGAAGAAAATGTGCCAAGTTCGTTATTGCTGCTTCCTTAGGTACATGATCTGATAATATGGTCAATAAACCCGATGCCTGGGCTTCTATTGCCACAATTCCTAACCCTTCAAAAATGATGGGAGTATAAAACAATCCATTGTTTGTAAATAGTCGTTTACATTTTCAACTACACCTGTAAAATTACCTTCTGAAATAACCCTTTCTCCTTTAGAAACTCAACCATTTGCTCATACATACTACCATCACCAACTAAAAAGCAATTTTACATTCTCTACTCTTTTCTGAACCTGCTCAAATAATTTACAAATAAACATAGGATTCTTTTGTTCTTCAAATCTTCCCACATACCCTACTACCAGTTCATCTTGACCAATATTCAATTTTTCTCTCATTTCTATTCTCTTAGTTTTTGAATATATATAATCTCTCGTCTCTATTCCATTCTTTATTACTTTTCCATTTTCCCAACACTTTTCTGAAAACATCCATTTTCCAGCATCTTCTGAACATGCAAAAAAATATATTTGCATACTTTTTTAATCTATATCTATTTATAGCATGGAGTATATTGCGTATCTTACCTGCACATTGCGTGTTATGAGCATGTGCTATACGATATTTTACTCCTGATTTTTTTGCAATTACTAACGGATCTATATAAGAACAGGAACTCATATGTAACTGAATTGCCTTGATTTCTGGATGTGTCTTCAATAACTGATACATATTCTGTCGTGCTTTTATGGGGTTTTCTCTTCTGGATACTACATAAAATAATCTCCCCCCTAATTCTCGAATTTCATCGTCATAGTATCCCTGCTCTTTTGATGTTACCAAAAAATCAAATTGTACTTTTTTTCTATCAATTTTTCTATAAATACACATGAGCAACGTTTCTATCCCACCCCTGTGCATTTTCCCAACAACATGTAATATCCTGACTGTGTTCATCTTTCTCCCTTTATCAAATTCAATAAGTTACTAGTATTTCTGCAACCAATAATTTTTGTTAATATGTAAATATATTTACATGGAAAGCCCCCTATATTTTCATCATTTTTTTTTCTCTCATCATCATACCAGTTACTATTTCATATTCTTTTTTTTTCTAAACAAGAAATCATTTTCAGATTATACATATATCCATTCGCAAATCTTCTCATAATCACTTTCTTGTCTTGTTCAGTTAAATCAGAATTATCAACATATTCAAACCAACGCTTTGTAACTGAAATATTGCTTGTAAAATGTTGCATACTTGGATTTTTAGTCATTGCTGTGTCGTTATCTTTTCTATAATAATAAAATGTATATTCAAAAAAAGCCTATTTTTTTTGTTGAAAAAAACCATTGATAAAAATTATCTGCATCCTCTGACCACGTTAATTTTTCATCAAAATACAAATTTTTTAACTTTTGATATTTTGTTGAATAAACATTATGCCAAGCCGCTGTAGGAATACAATTATTTTGTGAAAAAAACAACTGTATTACGTCACTATACGTTTTTCCTTTTGCTTTATCAATTTCATACAAAACTACCTTTTTTTTTCTGCACCATTTATATAATCAACACGACTATTACCTAAATATATATCTTTTTGGGGATCTTCTCTTATCATTAACTCTACATTTCTCAAATAATCTGTATCCCAGAAATCATCGCCATCCAAATGCATAAAATAATCACCTGTAACTAATTTAATTCCTGAATTTCGTGCTGCTGGCAGACCTGCATTTTCTTTATGGCAAACTATAACTCTATTATCCTTAACAGCATATTCATCACATATTTCCGGACATTTATCTGGTGATCCATCATCAACTAAAATCAACTCCCAATTCGAATATGTTTGATTCATAACACTTTCTATACATTCTCTTATATATTTTTCCACTTTATAAATTGGAACTATTACACTAAATTTAAGCACTAAACATCTCTCCAATCACACTAAAATCAAAATTTAAGATATAATTAACTTTATTTAGCCATATCATAACTAAATAATATATTAAAATCATCAAAATCGCCAATCTAGTCCTTGACTTATAATCGAATCTCCTAAACATAACATCGATCAATTTAGGAATTAGTAATATATTAAAAATAGACAAATAATTTCCTATTCTTGAAACAATTAACATTCCTATAACCGAATATATGGAAAATATAGCTGATATAACTGCTGAATTAACAAGTATTTTATATTTTTTTCAACTATTCTGATATAACCAAACAAACATTACTATACCTAATGGCACTAATATTCCCAATATATTTGACCCGGTATTACCATAGCTCTCCGCCTCACCATATTCATTATAGAAAAGATTTAGACCAAATAAAATTCCTCTTCCCGCCATCACATAAAGAATGCCATACAAAAAAAAGTTACCCCACCTTTGTCTTGGTACTGGAATAAATGTAGCTAAAATCCATAACACTCCTGCTATTGCAGAAGTATGACATAAAAAAAAGCAATTACTACTATCAAGCCAAACATTACAAGATGATACCATTTTCTATCATTTCTTATTAAAAAGCCATATCCCCACAGTAATATAGCAATTGCTACATATTGTCTTACAATATTCATTGCTGTACTATAGTACAACATTCCAACAAATACTATCACACTTATATATTTATTATCAGAATATTTGTTAATCCATCTAAAAAAACTCCATAAAATAAAAAAGCCTGTACTCATAAAAAATATTTGTGGATTATGTGACACATATTTATTCAAAAGTGAACTTGCAAAAAAATTAATGGTGCTTTTGTATCCCAACACTTAGCAAAAGTCATTCCATTAGCACTTTGATATTCTTTTATATAGTACATATAATCGGTATAATTTGGAGTACTACGAAACATCATAGCAAATGCTAGTAAACAAAAACTTATTTGCATAAACAATTGTTCATTTTTATTCTTCAATCTTCTAACTTTTTATCTGAAAATCCACAAAAAAATAAATGCTATGATACAAATCACATAAAAATTAATATGAACAATATTAAACATATTCATCACTCTCTAAATCTAACAAAATATATTAAAATTCCAACTGGATAAGATATAATAGCTATAATAGGATTTCCTGATTTCCTTATTAATTTTTTTTTTTTTTTTAGTAATCCCATAGCTATATATCCCGCCATATGTTTTATTTTGTACCTCATTTTTCTTGAAATACGACTTGACTGCTTCTTCATCACCATATAACTATATGGATTTTTTTCAATAAATTTATCGTATTTTTCGTATATCCATCTGGCAAGTAACTGCATATATATATAATTTTGTTCATTAAAAACATTTTATACTTTTCATCAATCTGATCATATACATAATTTTCTCCAATAAATTTCTCATTTTCAACAATTTTAAATGGATACTTCTTCAAAATACATGTCTTATATATTAATGCTGTATCTCCTTTAAAGCCATATACTTCATATAACTCCTTTAATGAACTGTTTCTAATTTTTTCGAGGCATTTGTGTTCCAATTGGCAAATTCTTATCTGTCCCACGAAGTGCTACAATACCTGCTATTCTTTTTTTCTTTTATGTTTGGTAATATTTTATATATTTCCTCTACTGCATTATCTGTCAGATAATCATCCGAATCTACACAAAAAAAAATATTCTAACTCACAATTTTCAACACCTGTATTGAATGCTAATTGCTTTCCTTGATTGTTCTGATAAATATAGCGGATTTTAAACTTATCATTTTCTTTCATCCATTTTTTTACTTTAGCAGATGTATCATCCTCTGATCCATCATCAACTATCAACCATTCAAATTTAAAACATGTTTGTTTGCATAATGATTCATATAACTTTCCCAACACATATCCTCTATTATATGTCGGGGTGAATATTGTTAAAAGTACATCACTTTTTTTACATGACTTATCTTTTCAACTTCTTTCATAAATGACCTCAATATTCCTTATATATTTTGAAATATTATCTAGTTTATTTGCCCTGAAAACTGCTCCCTGACTTTTCTTTTGATAATAATTTATATCTTTTAACAAATAATAGCTTTCTTGTATAAACTCATCCTTTGAACTGCAAATTTTTCCACATGATTCATCTATAAATCCCGGTAATCCTCCTACACCTGTAGCTATAACCGGCTTTCCTAAAGCCAACGCCTCTACTGCTGCCAAGCCAAAACCTTCCCAACGTGAAGGCATACACAACACTTTGCTGTTTCCAAGAATCCCATATGGATTCTCTAAAAATCCTTTTAATTCGATCACTTCCTGCAATCCATTTTTTTGGATTTTGCTGGCTACTTTTTTCTTTTAATTCACCATCGCCTATCATCACTGCATGAACTGGCAATTGTTTTTTACCTCTTTTACAATCTCCACAAAAGCTTCTGGATTTTTTGTTCTGATAACCTTCCCAGAAAAACCATATCATAACTGTCTTTACACTCCGCAATCTGTGCCTTTTCCTGAACAGAAGTTATTGATATTGGTTTCCAATTATTCTTTCTTTCTTTTTAAAAACTTTTCCAAAAATGAATTCATCAAAAACAGAATCTGAAACGCCAAGCATATATTTATACTTAAAGCAAGAAACCCATACCCAATAGAATTAATACAAACTTTCCTTAACCATGGTGAGTTATTATGTATATGAGAAATCACTGGTATTTTTCCTGCTACTGATGCACATATAATGCTCGCCGTAAAATCATGTGCATGAATAATAGACGGATGATACTTATGTATCACACGTTGTATTTCCCGTCTTGAAACTTTTTCGATTGCTTCATATTTTATATGTTCCTGCTTTAACCTTTCTCTTATAGAGCCTTCCAATGATACATACACAAATTTATATTGTTGTGGATCATATTTTCTAAAAGCATTGATCATTGTAATCACAACATTTTCTGCTCCCGAAAAAGAACCTGTATTAAGTATATGCAAAACTATCTTTTTTCATGTCTTCTCCTGCTTCATTTCTTTAATACTTCTATTGTATCTGAAACCACCTTTTTCTTATCAAATATATCTTCCATACGTTTCCGACCAGCCAATCCCATTGCCTTTCTCTCTTCATATGAAAGTTCACATATCTTCTTCATTATTCGGTATAAATCCTCGATTCTGTTTCTCACATAAATACCCTGTCACACCATTTTCCACGGCTTCCAGGCATCCATGAATGTTACTTGTGATGATCGGTCTCCCCCATAGCTGAACATTCCAGATTTGTATTCGCCATGCCTTCATGCCAGGATGGAAGTACAAAACAATGACATTTTTCAATAAATGGTCTTACATCTTCCTGATAACCAAGGTAATGCAGCCAGCCTTCTCTTTCATATTTGCGGATTTTTTCAGAATAATTTTTCTTCAAATCCCCCAACTACATCCAGCATACATTTATATCCTTCTTTGTTCAGACGCTGCATTGTCTGGAACAATTCATCAATTCCTTTTTCCTGCATAACACGCCCAACAAACAAAAATCTTGTTATCTCGCTGTCTTTTGGATACGGTGAATATTTAAAATGTTCAAGATCTACCCCCGCTCCGGCTAAAACGTGAGTTTTTTCTTTTGGTATAATCCTTGCTTCTACAATAATATCTCTGTTTTCTGCATTTTCAAAAATACCATCTTAGCTTTTTCAGTGCCACTTTATACATCGCTGTTACCAGATGTCTTAACAGCCCATTTCCCTGAAATGCTGTTCCAAGGCCGGTGATATTCACCGCATATGGGACTTTCAGAAGCCTGCATACAAATCCACCATATATATTTGGCTTGATCGTATAGGTAAGTACCAGATCTGGTTGCAGTTTTTTCACTGTTTTATAATACTCAAACATTAATTTTGCATCATGAACCGGGTTCATTCCACGCCTTTCCATCGGAATTCTTTTTTAATCCACAATGCAGCTTTTTCAGATTATTTTCTTCTTTTATTTCATTTGGATCTTCAAGTTTCGGAACAATAGCACGTACGGTATGTCCCTGCTTTATCAGTTCTTGGATCAACATACCACGAAATTTATATAGCCCTGATGAATAATTACAAATAATTAATATTTTCATTTTTTTCCCTTCTATACTATAAAATTTTTGCTTTTTTCTTTCCAGATAACTTCATTTTCTGCACTTACAGATACTTTCAATTCTTTTGGTTACATTATTTTTCTACGCTCTTTACACTTAGATTAAAAATTCAATTTTAAAATTCTATCTATCATTTGAATGTCATCTATATCCTCACCCTGATATAAACCATCTTTATTCTTGAAAAAAATACTTCTCATCCCAAGCTGTTTCGGTGCCTGAAAATCTTTTTCAACATTATCGCCCACATATATCATCTGCTCAAACGGTATTTTCCATCTATGCTGCATAATCCGAAACGCTATATCACAGGGTTTTCTAAATTGTATTCCACCCAGCTCATCTGTAATAATGATGTCATTTACTAACTTTTCTAATCCTAACGCCTGAATTTTTTTCTTTTTGCCCTGAAACTCTTCCATCTGTAATAACACCAACCTTGATATTTCTATGTAATAATTCAGAAATCAAGTCAGATACTCCTTCGTAAAGTGAAATTTCTGGTATGTGTTCTCGATATATATTCAAGCATTCTTCTTTCTTTTCTATACAGTCCAGCTCATTCAATAGCATATCAATAGCAGGCAAGCCTTGTTCAAAAATATTTCCAAAGTTTTTCAGCATACAGTTCACTTCCAAGTATACTGGCAACAGCCTTATACCCACTTTTAATATATTGTTTTTCAGAATATAATGTATCATCAAGATCAAACACAACGCCTTTAACTTGTTGGCAGATATTATCTTGTGTAATTCGAATACTCTGATCGAATCGACTATACACCGCTCCATCATCAATCACATCGGAATAATCAACTTTTTCACCAGACAACAGTTTTAGAATTACTTCTGCTGACCTAGCACCTGCTTTCATGCTAAGTGGTGCACCTCCGCCAAAACGTGGATTAATTTCAATGTAATAATCATCCTCTGTTTCATTCTGGCGAATCAACTGTACTGTCATCGGACCACATGGTCGAAAAGCTGTTATCAGTTTCTGACATTCAGCAATAATTCTCTCATCCATTGTAATCTTGGTTTTAAGAACTTCTCCTGCTCTAACTGCCATTCGTACACGAGGTATAACAAAAATTGCTTTTCCTTCATAATCGCAGAAGATATCCACTGTATACTCTGTCCCCTCAATAAATGGTTGTATAATGTAATCTTCAATTTGTCCAGCATAAACTTCTAATTCTGATTCATTTTCAACTTTAAAAGCATTAATACTACTGCTTCCATCTTTTGGTTTAATAAAGCATGGATACGTTCCTTTATAATCCTGATAATTATTGACGGTCTTTGGAGCTTTTAATCCGCAAGATGCAAAAAAAAATCTGCGGTAAGGTTTTTATTCCTGCACACAGCGATTTTATCTGTTTTACTAACGAGTACTTTCGTTCCAATCTGCTCAAATTTTTCAACATTTTGGCTAAGCACCAAAAGATCTGTGTCTATGGTTGGAATAAGCATATCAATCTGCTCTTTTTCACATATTTTCAGCAGTTCCAGTATATAATTTTCATCTTTCATACTACATACTTTCTGCACAGCATCACAATAAATTAATGCCGGGGCTGTTTCTAGCATATCTGCTCCATATATTTTTAAATGAATATTCAAATGATTTGCGGCTTGTCTAAAAGCCTGTATCAATTCTACTCGTCTGCCAATACCAGTAAATAAAAGTTTTAAAGTTTTCATTATGCAACCCTCCTGTTCACTGAAAGTTGCACATTTTTTCAAAAATATTTTATTTGGAGGCATACCCCCATACTTTTCTCACTTAATTTCTTCATTCTTTCTTTCCTTTCTACCGGTACCCCTACATATATTCCTGGTTCCTTTATATTTTTTACTACTACAGCTCCCGCACCTATCATGCACGAACCGCAGATATTTAAATTGTTGCTGACACTTGCTCCAATGCCGATCCAGCTGGATTTTCCAACGGTCACTGTCCCGGCAAGCTTCGCTCCTACCGATACATGTACATAATCTGCAATTTGATTATCATGCTCTACAACTGCACCTGTATTGATAATGCAATGTCTTCCAATCCTTGCTCCTGCATTAACCACGGCATTCGCCATAATTACAGTTCCTTCGCCTATATTTGCATCAAGTTCTGAAATCACTGCCGTCGGATGGATTGCTGTATACCATGAAACATTTTTCAGCTCGTTCACCAGTTTCTCTCTAACTGCTGCATTCCCTATCGCTATCACAAAACAGGCATCTGAATATTTTTGATACTGATCTGTTGTTCCAAGGACTGGAAATCCTGCAAAGCTCTCTTCAAGTTCGGTGTTATCATCCAGAAATCCTACGATATTATCTTTATTTTTTAATACAATATCTGCCACAACTTTTCCGTGACCGCTCGCCCCAACGATAACTACTGATTTATTCATCTTTTTGCCTCATATTATATATTTTCTGTCTCTTTATTCTGGCTTCCATGAAATGTTTCCATTGTCGCAGCTGTTTCTGAGCTGATTCCTTCTTTTGTCAACACTGTTTTTACCGTCTGGAAAATGATTTTCCAGTCTCCCAGGAATGTGATATGATCCACATAATAAACATCTTTATCGAATTTATCTTCCCAAGTAATCGCATTTCTTCCATGTACCTGAGCATACCCGGTAAATCCCGGTCTTACTTCATGTCTTCGCCTGATGTTCATTATATAATGGAAGGTATTGAACAAGCAGCGGTCTTGGACCAACTACAGACATATCGCCCTTTAAGATGTTGATCAGTTCCGGCAGTTCATCCAGACTGGTAGACCGGAGCAGTTTTCCAAATTTTGTAAGCCGTTCTTCATCCGGCAGTAATTCGCCATTTGCATCTGTCTTATCTGTCATAGTTCGGAACTTATACAACATAAAGATCTTGCCATTCAGTCCCGGTCGTTCCTGTTTAAAAAATAACCGGCGAACCAAGTTTTGTCCGCACAAGAACTGCCGTCACAAGCATCACCGGCGAAAGAACGATGATTGCAGCTAATGCACAGCAGAAATCCTGTGGTCTTTTTTATGTACTTTTCATAAAATCCCGGTTTATGTGCCGGTATACTTTTCTTCTGAGACTGCTTTTTCTGTTCCTGCTGATTTTCCTTTTGCTGTATCTGCTCCTTTTTGTACGTTCTTTTTTCGCTTTTCTCCTGGTTTTAAGATAAAAAACAGTTGTACCAATCAGTGTCGCTCCGGCAATACCTGTAATTTTTTTGACTTCTTCATTTTCTTTTCTCCATACATTACAGAAGTTATTATTTAAAGCAATTCTTTACTGTCTCTATGATCACATCCTGCTGCTCTGGAGTCATTTTGTTATCACTTGGAAGGCACAGACCTCGGTGGAAAATATCCATTCCGACATCAAGCGGCTGACCATCTTTTCCAAGTGTGCCACCGCTGATATATGCATTTGTTTTTGCTCTTCCGTTTCCTTCTCTGGTAACAAATGCATTCATGCGATAAATCGGCTGCATATGCATTGGTTTCCAAATCGGTCTGCCCTCTGCATTAATAGATGCAATTGCTTCCAGAATTTCAGTCGGGCAGCTTTTGCCTGCTTCACTTACATATAATGCTTCGCATTCTCCTCTTACCTGTTTGCACATAGCTTCCGGATCAATGATCATACAGCTGAGCCAGAAGTTCGGTTCACTGTTCTTTTCATCGTATGGATTCATTTGAACCGGCAAATCTTTAAATCCTTCCCTGTAGCGTTCGTAGATTGCTTTTTTTTCTGTGCAATATGCTCTTCCAGATGTGGCAGCTGACCTCTTATGACTCCGGCGATTACATTACTCATCCTGTAATTGTATCCCAGCTCCTCATGCTGATACCACGGAGCATTTTCCCTTGCCTGTGTAGACCATTTGCGTACCTTTTCTGCCGCATCTTTGTCGTCTGTCAGCAGCATACCTCCTGCTGAACCTGTAATGATCTTGTTTCCATTAAAGGAAATGCAGTTGTAGTTTCCAAACGTACCTGTCTGTACTCCTTTGTAAGTTGCACCTAATGATTCTGCTGCATCTTCCACGATAACAGCTCCATGTTTTTTTGCAGATATCTTTGATTTCATCAACTTTTCCCGGTGTTCCGTAAAGATGTGCGGTCACTACCACTTTTACTTCCGGATACATTTCAAACGCTTTTTCCAGTGCCACTGGATCCATATTCCAAGTATCGTACTCTGTATCAATAAAAATCGGAATACCGCCTTCATATACAACCGGGTTTACGGTTGCATCAAAGGTCATGTCAGAACAGAATACTTTGTCTCCTGGCTTTACTCCTGCAAGTTTTACCGCCATATGTAATGCTGCTGTTCCTGCTGAAAGTGCTACGGCATAAGCACAGCCTGTTTTTTCACACGCCAGTCGCTCAACTTCATTAATATTGGCACCTACTGTGGACATCCAGTTTGTTTCATAAGCTTTTTTACGTACTCAATCTCCGGGCCATGCATCGTCGGTGAACTGAGCCAGACTTTTTTTCAAATTTTTTCATTAATTTATGCCTCTTTTTTATCTTAATATTACTTTTCTCTGTTGTCTTAGTATGACTAAATCATGCATTTCCTGCGTTTTCCGGATGATACGTCGGCACGACTTCTGCCACAAGTTTTCTCATCCGGTCTGTTTCCTGGTAGGCTGCTTCATCGAGCTGCCGGAGTTTCTTTTTAAATGCTGCATCATCCATCTCGATCGGTTTGCCGATATGGATCAGCTTGTTTGGCGTCTCCTGCATGCCTTCTTCTGCCATCAGGAGTTCTTCGAAGAGTTTCTCGCCCGGACGCAGGCCGGTGTACTCGACTTTGATGTCTACATCCGGTGTGAATCCGGACAGGCGAATCAGGTTTCGTGCCATCTCATCGATCCGGACTGGTTCACCCATGTCCAGGATGAAGATTTCGCCGCCTTTTGCGTAGTGTGCTGCCTGAAGGACCAGTGATACGGCTTCCGGGATGGTCATGAAGTAGCGGATGATATTTTTATCGGTGACGGTCACCGGGCCGCCCTCGGCGATTTGCTTCTTGAACAGCGGGATAACGCTGCCGTTGCTGCCAAGGACATTGCCGAAGCGGACTGCCACGAAGTCTGTGTTTTCGCTCTGGCGGTTCATCATCTGCACGACCATCTCACAGAGGCGTTTGAGGCTCCCATGATGTTGGTCGGGTTGACTGCTTTGTCCGTGGAGATCAGGCCGAATTTTTTTTCACTCCGGCTCTGGAAGCTGCTATTGCTGTTTTGTATGTGCCCATAACATTGTTTTTGATTGCTTCGTTCGGGCTGTCCTCCATCAGAGGTACATGCTTGTGTGCTGCTGCGTGGAACACAACATCCGGTCTGTATTTCTGCATGATCCAGCGGATGCGGTTCGTATTTCGCACGGAGCCGATCAGCACTTCCAGATCAAGGCTTTTTTCCATATTTTCTCAAGAGTTCCTGCTGGATCTCGTAAGCATTGTTCTCATACATATCGAAGATGATCAGCTTTTTTCGGATGTGCTGCCGCTATCTGCCTGCACAGTTCGCTTCCGATAGATCCTCCGCCGCCGGTTACCAGCAGTGTCTTCCCGCCTATGGAATCAAATATCTCATCCATATTTACTTTTTACCTGGGCACGTCCGAGCAGGTCTGTAATCTCGACATTGCGAAGTCTGCTGATATTTACTTCTCCGTTTACAAGCTGATAAACTCCCGGAACGGTCTGAAGGCGGCATCCGGTGTCTTTGCAGATATTCAGGATAGCCTTTCGATCTTCCGGAGAAGCTGCCGGAATCGCATAAATAATGCGGCTGACCCTGTATTTTTTTCACCATTTCCGGAATCTGATATCGGTCACCGACGATCGTGATCCCTTCCAGTATACGCCCATACTTTGTCGAGTTATCATCAATAATGCACACCACCTGTGCATCCAGTTTGTCTGAATTGATTATTTCTTTGATCAGTGCCTGCCCTGCTGCACCGGCACCGATCACCATAATATGTTCTTTTTTTCTGTTTTTTCACTGTTCAGCTCTGTGGTACTGCTATTAATATAGAAACGCAATATCCGATAAGAAAAACGCATACCGGTCGTCAGTAAAAAGCTTAGCAGAAATCCTATGAAATAGTAGGATCTCGGCATTCTCATCTCCATGAACAGCATACCAACAGAATATACCACTGCCAGGACAGCGTATGCGATCAAGATCATCTGAAGCTCTGCAACACTTGCCAGCCTCCAGATGCTGTGATACAGTCTGCAGATATAAAACACGACAACGGTACTGATGATCCAGAATGGCATGGACCACAGATATCCTGTCAGATATTCTTGCGGGATACTGGAAAATACAAAATCAAACCGTAAAAGTAATGCTGTAAAATAAGAAATCAGTATGATCAAGCTGTCTGCCAGAAGCAGCATGAGCATTTTTTCTGTCCACTGTTGATTTGCTTTATGTTCTTTTGTTTTTTTCGTATGACTCATATTAAAATAACTCCTGATGTTTTTATGTATACTGTATAGCAATGAAAAACTGATCATCTGTTACAACGATCAGTCTCTTCATCTCAGAACTCCTGATGATGTCTAACTGCAAATGCTGCGATACCACTGAGCACTGCTGCAACGGCTGCTATCATCGCATGCTGTTTGTCAATCACCACACCACCTATATCTTTATACTGTACACTTACTGTCGGGCTGCTTATCAAGATAACTGCTGCCACAGTTGCCAGTACGCACATAAACAATACCAGAATAATAAACGCACTGCCTTTTTTTCTCTGCTCTTTGCTCTCTCTGCTCTGTCCTTTCATCCTGCTCCTCATTCCTCTTTTCAAACCTAACTTCAGTTATAGCTATTATACACCATGCTTCTGTAAACTACAAGATATTATAAAATTTTTCTTATTTTTTCTGTTTTTGACAAAACTTTTTCTTCAAACTATTGCAGTTTTTATTGCTTTATGCTAAAATGAATAATAACTTATCGTTTTATAACGATTTACAATTTAATATGTTTCAAATGGAGGCGTGAGAAAATGAAGAAAAAGTTTTTCAGCGTTATAGTAGCTATCATTGCCATGCTTGCTCTGTCATTGAATGTATTCGCTGCCAACAGTATTGTCGGTTCGATTGACATGCCGCAGGCATCTTCTGACAAAGGCAGTGTGACGCTTGGTAAGGTTCCTTCCGGCAAGTACAGCCGCGATCTGCAGAATGTGATAGACCGCCTGAATAACGCAGCAAGAAACAGCAGCGTCAAAAATGCTTTTGGTGACAAACTTCCATCTTCCGTTAATCTGTATGACAAGAATGGTGTGCTCAAGAAAAATATTGATCTTGAGTATACAAATTTCTTTCACCGGTGATGGATCTTACTTTCGACGGTGTAACACCAAGTGCTGACAATCCTGTCAGAGTTACTTTTGTCGCCAACAATATGACGGACAACATCCAGGTTGACATCCTTTACTATTGCCCGGAGCATGGATGGAAGTCCTTCAGGGTGAGAAGGTCAGTGACAATCAGGTTGCTGCATATTTCCATGCAGGATCTTCTGTCGTAGCTCTGATCTACCGTGATAAGACTGCATTAACCGGTACAAACCAGACATCACCTCAGACAGGTGCCTGTTCTGCTTTGCCGATTACATCTTTGGCAATATTTTTGCAGGATTTGGTATATTTGCTTTTTACAAATCTAAAAAGCGTAATATAATAATGACATCCATATTTTTATATTTCTCAAACTTAAAAACAAATCGAGAAGCTTTTGAGTAATGCGGCTTCTCGATTTGTTTTTTCATACATTCATTTCTGGATTCTGTCAAAAATTTCAGTATCCATTATTTCTTTCTTACTTTTCCGATCTTATGATGTGAGTGTCAAAGTCCCCAACTATGATGCCTACGGATTGTTCCGTGCGTTGCACTCCCACAATCCTGGCATCATTTTATATTATTCTTTAATGCTCCGAACTCTCCTCTGATCACTGTTCGCCTGGTTTTTATAAGCCTTAGTGCACGGAGTATCCACGTCACCGGAAGCAAAACCGGAAGTTTTCTCAGGAAAGGATACTGTGCCGCCATTGCATGATAATCCGGAAAGAGCCTACACAGCAAATACATTCCTTTTGCGATCCTCGGATTTTTATATTTTTCCAGATATTTTTTCTGCTGTCCGGCATAAGCCCACTGCCTAATGCCAAAAATTCCTGCAAGAAGTATTACCGTCTCATATTTGCTGTCCCTGATTTCCGGCCTGCCGTCAAACCAGCGGTATGCTATCTCTTCCATTTCACGGCAGAATTCTTCCAGCCCGAGTTCTTTTTTGCTTTTTTCAGATATTCCGGATGAAGCTCTTTTTCTTTGCTTCCAGAAATATATAGATATCAAGCACAAAGCGGATCCCACTTCCGGATTCATTAAAATGTTTTGCAAAATGTTCCATCAAAAACAGATAATAATCATCCCAGTTCATATGATACACGCCGTTCTCTTCCTTTGCAGCGTTCCCAGATATCCAGATACTTTTTATAGTTTTCTGCATGGTAATGCATCAGATGACTGTGTATCTCAATTGATACACACGGTGGTTTATAATATTTATCTACCGTATCTTCGCTGTCTCCGCCTTTTATACTGATAGCCCAGCTCTTTCATCACGTTATGTGCTTTTTCCATGTTTTTGCGGTCGATCAGGATATCCACATCTGCCATCTGGCGGTATCTTGCCTGCGGATAAATCTCTTTCAAAATACTTCCCTTTAAAGGCAGAACCCGGATCCCTCTTGCGGTCAGTTCTTTTACCAGTTTTTTTGCTTCTCTTTGCTGCATGATGCCCTGGGCGGCACAGATCGTATTTCGGTTTGCCCATTTTTCCATAAAATCTGCATCGGCCTCCCCGGCAATACGTTTCATTCCGTCATAAACGATACAGTCGAGATTATGGAGCTTTGCCATACGATAAATCGCCTTCACAGGCAGATCCTCCGGTTTTGCATCCGGCTCCCTTCCCGCCAGGACCGCACTGACCAGTTCTACGATGTAACGTCCTGCCTGAAGTTTTTCTTCCTGGTCTTTTAGCCTGAAACTATCTGTGTCAATATCAATCTGTCTTTGTGCTGCCTGCTTTTCTTTCACTTTCATCCTCAACATTTTCTCCTTGCTTATTGCCTGCTGTATTTCCGGCAGTTCCATCAAAAGTCAGTCACTCATCCTGCCGCCTGTACTCCTGACTGTGAAATGCGTCCCAGGAAGCACGCACTGCATCCTGTGAAATATCACACTGCAGACGATAAAGCGGTACAGACTCTGCCATCTTGTGCAGCAGCTGCAGGGTTTTAAGCATCTTGCCCCGGTCATTCTGCGGCCGGTAAATCTGGCGGTACAGCCCCGGATATGCTTCCGCAGGCGAAATCTGCTGTGCATAGTTTGTCTTTCCTCTCCAGCAGACAGATCGCTTTTACCGGTGCTTTCTGATTCACGCTAAGATGATGCTTGCCATTCCATGGTGTCCCGTAAACATAAAAAGTTCCTTCTTCCATGCGGATCAGTGGCTTGTCATCGTTGATCATCACCGCTCTTTCTCCAAAACGCTCCCGCCAAAGCCGTGTATGTGTGGATTTTCCGGTTCCACTCGGTGCGGTAAAGAGATAGGCTTCTCCATCTACCGCTACTGCCGAACAGTGAAACAGAAAAGCATCGTAATCCAGGACTGCTTCTGAAATCTTCCGGTAAACGGCAAGGCTTTCCAGATATCCTCTTGAATACGCCTCTTTAAATACATTTTCTCTGTCGATCTCTTCTTCTGTAACCGCAATGCGGATGCTTTTGGCCCCCGGCTCTGTTTCATACTCTCTGCACTGCTCCTCCAGCCAGGGATAGCGTGCATCCAGCGTAAAAGAAATATCTGCAAACCTGTAGTGTTTCATTGCCATCTTTCAGTCCTCCAAAAGTCCCTGGCTCTTGAGTTTTTCCAGAAATTTTTTCACGTCTCCGGCTGCTTTTTCCGTCCCCACTTCATATTGTTTTGTCACATCCTGCACCAGATCCTCTTCTGTTGTTCCTTCCATCAGCTTTTCCCCACAGAAACGCCCCGACTTCATTCAGCCGGATCAGTCCGGTCTGGTTGTTTTCGCCTGCACCAAGCGGCACTGCTTTTTTCGCCGCCGATCGTATCTAACATATAGTCTCCTCTGATCTTCATCCTGTTTCTTCTCCTTTTTTATCTGCACGGACAGGGATCTACGTCAGACGTACATCCCTGTCCCATTTTACTGTTCTGATCACGCTCTCAAAGCTGCCGTCTTCTCTGCCTTCTGATATCATGACAATGATTTCGGATCCTTCTGAGCAATGCCGTATGTACCCAGAGCATTGCCCACAGCCGGTGTTTCACATCATCCACCCGGATCACTTCGTCGCTGCGGATGATTTCCGTCATCCTCCCGATCATCTGTTCTTTTTTTTATGCCATACTCTTTCACAAACTGATTATCCCCGCGAAATATATAACCGTCTGCTCTTTTTCCGACTACCCGATGCAGTACAAATGCACCATTTTTTCTTTTATAAAGTATGACATCGTATTTTCTGACCTGATCTTGAATGGGTGCAAGTGTGATCTTATCACGTCCCTGCTCAACAAACGGATGCATACTCGTCCCTTTCGGATAAAAAGTAAAATCACCGCCAGCTGCAAAGATTTTCCGGATCGTCGGCTCGATTTCCTCTAATTTTATCTCCTGCATTTGCATACCGGTTGTTCTCCTGCTCTTATTGCTGAGGATAACGGATGATTTCTGAGTACTTTGTATATGTGGTTTCTCCATCTGTGTAGATGATATAAGCCCTTCCATACCACACTTTGTTTTTTCTCACACTTTAATTTTGCTTTAAAAATCCCGCTGTTTCCTTTTCGTTTTGCTACGGATCGTTTCGTCAAGGCTGCACCTCTTACAAAGCCTTCTTCCTTGTTTTGAGATCTTTCCCAGCCTCTTTCGTCCGTCATAACAACTCCGTGTTCCACTACGCTGTATTTTTTGAATTTCACGTTTTGTAAGAAAATATGCAGAATCCGTTTCATACCCTGTACTGCAGGTTAAAACAATCTTTTCTTCTGCCGGCTTCTCATCTGTTTCCCCCGTAAACAGGTTCAAGATGCGTTTCCCCGGTTACATAAAATGTATATACTGTGCTGTTTGATACTATTTTTGTGCCGGAATCCTCTGAAGATCCTCCGTTATTGACCGTCATTTCCCAACCGCTAAACGGTATGTTTCCATCCTTTTCGGATGTTGTTACGGTAACTTTTTCCTTAAGAGGAACATAAAATTCTGCACTGTCCTCGTTTTCCGATGCATATTCTGCATGTTCTGCTGTCAGCGTCACTTTTATATCATTTGTAAATCTTTTGTCGACTGTCACTTTACAGAGCTGTTCCAGATTATCTAACGCTTCTCTTAAATCTTTTATCGCAGCTTCCAGCTGCTCTTCTGTTGCCCTGAATTATTTTTTACTTTACGGGCCGCTGCATATTTAACCATCACAGCGTCCTTTGATGCCTGAGAATATTTGATACCGTCTTTTTCTATATTTACCTTCTCTATCGCCTCATTCATCAGAGTTCCCAATGTTTCCCTGGCTGATTCCAGGCTGACAACTGCTGTTTCTTTTGCCAGGGCAGTGAGATTTGCCACGGAAGCATTACTGAAAAGCATGGCTGCCGCCAATGTTCCTGTCAGGATCTTTTTCCACTTCATATGCATTCTCCCTTCTTAACTTCTTCCTCATGCTGTTTCATAATCAGGTATTTCCGGTGTTGCCATCGTCTGGTTTCCAAGAATCATAAGGTCAAAAAAGGTCTCTGTCCTCTCAGACAAAGACCTTTTGATCACATGATTTTACTTTTTAATCCCAGCCATCCGCACTGTCTTCCCAGGAATCCTCTGCAGCTGTTTCAGCTACTTCTCTTAATTCTTCCTGTACATCCTGAGCAGAGGTGGCAACAGAACTGTCATCAGCATCTGCTGCACTGCTTTTATCTGACATTTCTGTCTGTGTTTCTTTCTTTTTTCTGTTTCAGACTCTGTCATCTTCTCTGTATCGGCTGTTTGATCACCGATGCTTTCTCCGACAGATTCTGTCTGTGCTGCTGACTTTGTTGTCTCACTTTTCTGTTCTGCCTTTTACTGCATCCAGTTCCCAGCATAGCAAAGAGTGAAATGGCAAGCAGAGTATAGATCACGCTCTTTCTCATTCCTCTTCTGTCCAGCCTTCCCAGGCATCCATATCATTTTCATCCATATGTTCTGAAGATGTCATGATCACATCACTGGATTCAAATATAACCGCCTTAAAATCCGGTTCTTCATAATATTTTCTCATATTTTTTTTCCCAACTTTCTTATCAAAATTAATATTTGATCACTTTGTCTGCATAAACTGTCTTTGTAACACCCTTTGCATCCTGATAAATCACATAAGGTCTTCCATACCATTTTTTCATTCTTATCTGCGACTTTCAGATTTGCCACAAATGTTCCGTTATAAGCAAGAAGCCCGTCACGGTCTGAATATTTTCTAGAGTATTTCGTTCTGGTATTGCCCTTTTGAAAAGTTTTGGATTAGCTGCTCCTACTTTATAATAGCGATCCCAGCCTGTCTGATCTGTAACAACAACACCATACTCTAAAACTTTCTCATTTTTAGAAACAGAACGTTTTGCGATGAAAGAACGTTTCTTTTCTTTTTTTCTGTATATTTTGTAGAACCTACCAGTACTACCTCTGCCTCGTCGACTGTGCTTGCATCATAAGTCATCTGAAGATTCATATCACCAACTACATAGAATGCATATTCATTTGATTCAGAAAGCTTCTGTTTATCCCATGTCCATGCTGCAAATTTTTCGCCTGAAGCATTTGTTTCTGGAGCTTTAACCATTACTTTTGTTGCTACCGGAACATAAACCCATTTATTTGTATCGTCACTTCCTGGTTCGTTTTCTACTTTATCTACAACAGTAAGTTCTGCCCCAGCCGGAACTGTGACTTTATACACTTCTTCCAGATCATTCATTGCAGTATCCAGTGCTGTGATTGCATCTGCTACTCTGGCTGCTGTAACTGCTGTACCTGAAGCCGTTACATTGTTGTCTCCATTTGCTACTTTGATATCGTCCTGTACAGTTTTTGCTGCACTCAGTTTTGCATCAAATGCTTCTTTCGTAGCTGATGTGTAGTGTTTGTCAGCTGTTTTTGCTTCTGCCTCTGTAACCTTTGCATCAAGCCTTGTCCGTCAACTACTTCAACATCAGTAGTTGCTGTCAGGGTTGTATTTGCTTTTAATGTTACTGTCAGTTTTTTGTTCCTATTGCAGTAGAATCAAGTGCTACTGTATAGGCATCTGATGCTAATTCCTCAGTTGTATTATTGTCTTTAACAGCCTCTACAACCAAACCTGTTGTATTAACAGCTTCATTCAGATTATATACTTTTTTACAGGCTGTGTTTTGATTCGGATATCTGTTGTCGTTGCCTTTAAAGTAAGAGCATTTTTTGCTGTGTTCAGTGCATCAACAGCATCGTTAACCTTTTCCTGAGTCAGAGCATCTGTATAATTTGTGTTTACTGTCTTTGCAGTAGTCAGGGCTGTTGTAAATGCCTCTTTTCCTGCATCTTCATAGTCAGCAAGGTTCAGATCCTTCACATTTTCAATTGCACTTACCAGAGCACTCTTATCTACAACC